>Ga0272448_1000390_pt1 | contig 68077 bp, 44 predicted proteins | sample YNPCB0191_FD_202220 | JGI IMG/M metagenome (GOLD analysis project Ga0272448, IMG submission 202220) | Hot spring sediment microbial communities from Yellowstone National Park, WY, United States - YNP-CB-019-1 | ecosystem: Environmental > Aquatic > Thermal springs > Hot (42-90C) > Sediment... | reverse complement strand
CGGACCGATGAGGAGTTCCGCCGTCTGGCTGAGGAACACAGCCAGTACAAGCAGCGGCTCCAGGAGCTGGCGTCCCGGTCCTATCTGACCCCGCAGGAGCAGTTGGAAGAGGTGCAGCTCAAGAAGCTCAAGCTGCGCCTTAAGGACCAGATGCAGCAGATGATGGACCGGTACCGCGCTCAGCAACCGGCCTGAAGATCAGATGCGCGACTGAAAAGGGGCGTTAACCGCCGGCAGGGGGTGGCTGTCTGCGGGCCCGGCGCCCGTTCTGCTCGCCCTCAGGCGCTGACCGCCGTCTCGCTCAGCGCCCTTGCAATTTCCCTCACCGCTTTCTTCCCGTCGGCGAACATCATCAGGGTGTTGTCGGCCGCAAACAGCGGGTTGGGGATGCCGGCGAAGCCGGGACTCAGGCTGCGCTTGATCACCACTACCGTGCGCGCCTGATCCACGTCAATGATCGGCATGCCGGCGATGGGCGAGCCGGGATCGGTCCGCGCCAGCGGGTTCACCACGTCGTTGGCGCCGATCACCATGGCTACGTCAGTCTGCTTGAGCAGCGGGTTGACCTCTTCCATCTCCTTGAGATCGTCGTAAGGAACGTCCGCCTCGGCCAGCAACACGTTCATGTGCCCCGGCATGCGCCCGGCCACCGGGTGAATGCCGTAGAGCACTTCCGTTCCCCGCGACTTCAGCAGGCTCGCCAGCGCTTGCACGGCGTGCTGGGCCTGCGAGACCGCCAGGCCGTAACCCGGCACGATCACAACGCGCCGCGCAGTCTCCAGCAGCATGGCCACTTCCTCTGCCGAAGCCGACTTCACGCGCCCGGTGTAGACCGCGTCACCGGCGGCCGCCGCAGCTACCCGAGCCCCGAAGCCGCCGAACAGAACATTGCTCAGGGAGCGATTCATCGCCCGGCACATGATCTGGGTTAGGATGATGCCCGAGGCGCCCACCAGCGAGCCGGCGATGATCAGCATGTTGTTGTTAAGCACGAAGCCGGTGGCTGCCGCGGCCAACCCCGAGTAGGAGTTCAACAGCGAGATCACCACCGGCATGTCCGCTCCGCCGATAGGAATGGTGGCGAGCACCCCCAACGCCGATCCAGCCGCTGCGAGGCCCCAATAGACGCCGGCCCGCTGTGGCTCGGCCACCAGCCAGGCGCCCAAGCCGAGCGAGGCCGCCAACACCGCGGCGTTCAGCAACCACTGACCGCGAAATACAATCGCATTGCCGGACACCAGTTCCTGAAGCTTGGCGAACGCCACCAGGCTGCCCCAGAACGTCACCGCCCCGATCAGGCCCGAAGCCGCCGTAGCCACCGAAAACTGGCCCGTCGGTGCACCGGGAGCGGACTGGGCTTCGATCAACGCCGCGCCCGCAACCAGCAATGATGCGCCGCCGCCGAAGCCGTTCAATAACGCCACCATCTGGGGCATCGCGGTCATACGAATCTTGAGTGCCAGCAGCACGCCCGCCGCCGAGCCGATCACCACCCCGGCCAGGATCACCTGAAAGCTCACAATGCGCTGATCCGTCAGAGTGACCGCCACGGCAATCAACATGCCCGCGGCGCCGAGCAGGTTGCCGCGCACCGCCGAGCGGGGATGCGAAAGGCCCTTCAAACCGAATATGAAGAGCGCCGAAGCCAGCAAGTAAGCGGAATTCACCACCCAAGCGGGCACGGGCTACTTCCTCCGAAACATTTCCAGCATTCTGTGTGTCACCAGAAAGCCCCCTACGACGTTGATCGTGGCGAATACTACCGCCAGCAGCCCCAGCGCCGTGGTCAGCATCGTATGCCCGACGCCCGCCGAGAGCAGCGCTCCAATCAGCGTGATCCCTGAAACGGCGTTGGATCCCGACATCAGGGGCGTGTGCAAGGCCGGCGGCACCTTGACGATGACCTCGAAGCCCACGAACATCGCCAGCACAAACACCGTCACGGCCGTAATCAGAGTTTCCATTTGAATCTCCAGGGTTTTCAGTCCGCCGCCAGCCGCACCCTCTGCCGCAATCGCGGATGGACGACCTCCCCCTCGCGCGTCAGCATGGTTTCGCGCAGGATAACGTCTTCGGCATCCAGGCGCAGCGCGCCCTCCGGCGCAAGATGCAGCAGGAACGCCGTGAGGTTGCGCGCATACATCTGGCTGGCGTCGTAAGGCACGGTGGCGGGCAGATTGGTCGGGCCCAGAATGATCACGCCGTGCGCCGCGACCGTCTCATCCGGGCGCGTCAGCTCGCAATTTCCTCCGTGCTCGGCGGCCAGATCCACGATGACCGAGCCCGGCTGCATGCGCTCTACCATACCGGCGGTGATCAGCAGCGGCGCTCGCCGGCCGGGCACCGAGGCGGTCGTGATGACGGCGTCGCTCGAGGCCACCGCGCGCGCCATCAACTCGCGTTGCCTCTGCTGGAAAGCCTCGTCCTGCGCCTGCGCGTAGCCGCTCGAATCTTCCCCCGCTTCCAGAGGCAATTCGAGGAAGCGTGCTCCCAAGCTTTGAACCTGCTCCTTGACCGCCGGGCGGACGTCGTACGCCTCCACGACCGCCCCCAAACGCCGCGCCGTGGCGATGGCCTGTAGGCCGGCAACCCCGGCGCCGATAACGAGAACCCGTGCCGGCGGAATTGTTCCTGCCGCCGTCATCAGCATCGGTAGCATCTTGTGCAGATGCGCGGCGGCCAGCAGCGCCGCCTTGTAGCCCGCAATGGTGGCCATAGACGACAGCACGTCCATGGCTTGCGCCCGGCTGATACGTGGCATCAGGTCCAATGCGAGGCTGGTGACTCCGGCGGCCGCCAGTTCTTCCATCTCCTGCCGCGAGCGCCAAAGGGCGTCGAACATGCCGATTAGAAATTGACCGGGCCGCAGCCGCTCGAAGTCGGCACGGTTCCGCTCGCCGCCGGATTGGAAAGCTCGCACGCGGACCACCGCCTCCGCCGCAAACACCCCGTCGCGCGAGGTCACCCGTGCGCCTTTGGCCTCGTAGGCGCCGTCCGGGAAACCGGCCGCCTGACCCGCGCCATGCTCGATCAGCACCTCGAACTTGTGCCGCCTGAGCATCTCCAGAACGGCCGGCGTCAAGGCTACCCGTCGCTCGCCGGGATGTGTTTCTCTTGGTACGCCGATCGTCATTACTCTTGGAGGCTCCCCACTCATTTCAGATGCCCCGCCCCAGGCGAGGTCACAAAAAAAGAAGGCCTGCTTGCACCGTGGCGGCAAGCAGGCCCGAGGGAAGAATGCTGTGGATCTTTGATTAGCGCGGGCGTCCGGAGCGGCCGCCGCCGCGCGCCTCGCCGCCGGAGCGGGCTTCGCCGCTTCCGCGCATTTCGCCGCTACGCATCATGCCGCCTCCGCGCACCTCGCCTCCGCCGCGCATCTCACCGCCCACGCGAGGCGAGCCCTCAAAGCGCGGCGCGGCCCGCTCGCGCACGATCGGCGGATTGATCAAGATCGGCTCGCCGCCGCGTCTCGACTCGAACTGCCGCGACTCGGAACGCGGCGCCATGTCGCGCCAGCGCTCTGAGCGCGGTGACTCGGTCCGATTGTCGCCGCCGGTCTCACCCCTCTCCATCCGCGGCGATTCAATGCGCGGGCTGCTGAACCTTCGCCAGCCCTCCTCAGACTGACGCCGGATGTTCTCCCGGTCGCGCTCGGGGCGCTGCGCGCCCGGAACCGATTCGCCGGCAGGCCCCGTCGCATCAGGCATCGTGCGCACGCCGCCGCCCGCTCCGCGACTCATCGGCTCGCCGAAACGCCGCCAGCCTCGCTCATCACCCGCGCCTCCGGTCTCCCGCCGGGTTTCACCGAAGCGCCGCCACTGGCCCGGCTCAGCGCCTTCATTGCGTATCAAACCGCCTGCGTCGGTACGCACAGGCTCGCCGATTCGCCGCCAACCGCCGGCGGCGGCGGGATCTCTCTCACTGCGCGGCGGATTGCCGGTCTCGACCCGAGCCGGCTCGCCTATGCGGCGCCAGCCTCGCTCGTCGGCCCCACGCCTGAAGCCTCCGGATTCGATCTCGGCGCTAGGGGTGCGCGCTTCGCCCGTGCCGCGCGCTAAATTGCCGGATTCCGTACGCATGCCGGGCACGGTCTGGCCGCGTGGGGTTTCACCGGCAGCCCGCACCGAGCTCGCACCGCCCTCAGGCGCGCCGAGAGTTCGGCGCACTATCTGTTCCATGCCCCGCCGCTGCTCTTCGAAGGGAACTCGCTCGACGGGAGCAGCCGGACGCCGGGCGAAGAAGCGCTCGGAATCGGTGCGAGGCAGGTTCGGTCCGACGCGCACCTGGCGGTCCGCAAATCGCACGCTTTCCGCTGCCGGCGCCACCGGGACCGGCCCTTGCACCAGGCTGGCCCGCTGGAATTCGCCCTCGCCGACCCGAATGGACTGGATGCGACCGCCGCGCGCAAAGCCATCGCCTTCCACGCCGCTGACCGCGTTCACTACGCGCGCATTGCGGTAGACGTTCACGATCTGTACGTTGTTGACGATCCGCACGCTGTTGTCAATGTAAGTCGGCTGCCGGTACCAGCCGTAGTAACGCCGGCCGTACCAAGGGTAGAACGGCTCATAAGGGGCCAGCGGCACCCAGCCGATACGTCCGAATCCAAAGCCCACGTGCACACCGCCCACATGGAAACCAAAGAAGGCCACCAGCGCGGGCCGCCAGTAGTGCCGGTGATGCATCGGCCCCGGATACCAGCACCAACCGTAAGGCCCGTGCCAGAACCAGCGACCGTAATGGAAAGGCGCCCAGCCCCAGGGATCGTAGCTCAGCCAGGTCCAACCGTACCAGTCAATCCAGACCCAGCGCCCGTGCCGGTATGGCGCCCACCAAGAGGCCACACCCCAAGGCGTCCACACCCAGCCGTAGGGCGCGACCCACACCCACCGCCCGTGGTAATCCAGGTCGTCAGCCCCGTAGATGTCCCGGCTCACGTAGCTGTAGCTTCGGGCGCGCTCCAGATAGCGATCCCGGTTCTCGCTCCACTGATCGAAACCATCGCGGGCGATCGCGTCAATTGTCCGGAACTCGGGGTTGGAAGGGGTTCCGCGGACCAGCATCGTGCGACCAGAACGCAGCCGCTCCACCCCGGTCGGCGTATAGATTTCCGCCTCACCGGAACGCGCCGTGATTTCTGATTGACCGTCGTCGTTCACCGTGACCCGGTAGCTGCCCTTGCGCGTCGGGCGCACCGACACGCTGGGCGTGTTTACCTCGATTTCCGCATCCGTGTCGCGGAGCACGCGCAGCATTACAGTGCCGCGAGAAAGCTGTACCTGATAGCGGTGATATTCCAGTTCCGCCAGCCGGATCTCGGTGTTGGACGCCAGCCGGATCATGTTGGCCCAGTCAAACTGCACCTCGGCGCGCGAGGAGGGGCCGGTCAGCACATGATCCTGAACCACTAAGGGCGCGTTGATGGCCGCCGCCACCCAATCGCCGGAGTCTCCGCGGCGCACCGAGACGTCCCCGTTAATGACGCTCAGTCGGGCCACGCCTCGCCCGGGGCCGTCCTCTTCCTGGCACCAAGCGAGGCCCGCCAGAACGCCCGCCAACGCTGTCAGCCTAACCCACCTTCCAAACATGGCCGCCTCCTGATACCTGCCGTCCGGCTCTGGCCGCCGCACGGCCGCGTTCACAAACTCCGACTCGCTACCCGCATTCCGAGTTCCATATCCCACCAGCCTGATTTCTAAGGCCTTTCCGCTATGATGGGGGTCTATGGCGGCGGCCGAAAACCACCACCCCGCTTCGGTTCAACCACCGCGTCCTGCAAGCCGAGCCGCGGACTTACTGGCGGCTCTGTTACTGCTGGCCCTGACGGTGGGCTTTTACTGGAAGCTGGTGCTCACGGACCAGTACACCTGGCTTGAAAGCCCGGATATGGCCAATCAGGTACTACCCTGGCTACAATTTCAGGCCGGCGAATGGCACAAGCGCAGCTTCCCAATGTGGGATCCGTACTTGTGGAGTGGGCAATCTCTTATCGGGCAGGCGCAACCCGGCGCCGCTTACCCCCCGAACTGGATCCTCTTTATGCTTCCGTTGCGTAACGGATGGATCCGGTCGTGCTACTTGCACTGGTACTACGTGCTGATCCACTTCATGGCCGTACTGTTCGCCTACCGGCTGGCCCGGGAGCTGAAGTGCAGCCGGCTCGCTTCCATACTGGGTGGGTTGGCGTTCGGCTTGGGCGGTTACCTGGGCACCACCGATTGGCCTCAGATGCTGAACGGCGCGGTGTGGGCTCCGCTAATATTCCTGTACCTGCGGCGGTGCCTGGAGGGCGTCCGGCCGCTGGCCAGCGCCGCGCTGTCGGGTGTGTTCCTCGGGACCGCCTGGCTCAGCGGCCATCACCAGATTCCGATCTATACCACGTTGGCGGCGCTTGGCGTCTGGGGCTTTTACGCGTTGCGCAACGGTCGCCCGGATTGGAAGCTGGTTCGGCTGGCGGCGGTGTTCGTATCGTTCACGCTGCTGACCGGAGCGCTCCAGATCTTGCCGGCTTACGAGTACGGCAAGCTGGCGCGCCGCTGGGTCGGAGTGGCGGAGCCGGTGGGTTGGAACCAGAAAGTACCGTATCTGGTGCACGCGGAGTACTCCCTGAATCCGCTGTCGCTACTGGGCATCGTGATTCCGGGCGTACATCGTCACGCCGACCCGTTCGCAGGGGTGGTGCTGGCCACGCTGGCGCTGCTGGCGACGGCCATGTGCTTCCGCGAGCGCCACGTACGGTTGCTGGCCGTGCTGGCCGTCGCGGGTCTACTGTTCTCGCTGGGTCAGAACAGCGTGTTGCACGGGATGGCTTATGCCGTTTTGCCCCTGGTAGAGAAGGCGCGCACACCCTCCATGGCGATTTTCATTTTTCACTTCGCCGTCTGTATGCTGGGCGCTTGCGGTCTGGACCGCCTGCTTGCGGGCAACCACACGCCTTGGCGCCGCCGGGCTGCGCTGGCCTTGCTTGCGCTGGCCGCGCTACTGCTGGCCGCCTCGCTGGGCGTCATGGCGGCGGGCAGGCAGCCTGAGGATCGCTACGCGATGACCGCCCTGATCGCACTTCTGGCCGCCGGGATAATTCACGCCCGCGGGCGCAGCCAGATCTCGCCGCGCGCTGCCGGGATTTCTCTCATCGTGTTGCTGCTGATTGAGCTGGGTAACGTTTCCGGATTTGCCTTCGCGCACCGCTTGGAGAAACACCGTAGCGTTTACTTGAACCGAATGGCGCAACACGCCGACCTGGCGGAGTTCCTCCGCTCCCAACCCTGGCCTGTACGAGTGGCGGCCAGCGACGCCGACATTCCCTATAATTTCGGCGACTGGTACGGGATTGACGTTTTCGGCGGCTACGTGGCCAGCCTGCCGGATAACTTGCTGCGCCTCGGCATGCATTCGCAGCGGGTTCGCGACTTGATGGGCGTCGGATACACCATCGCCTCCAAGCCTCCGCACGAGAGCTTCCGCGAGGTCTTTCGGGGAGAGGCGGGCTTGAACGTGTATCTGAATCCGGGCGCTCTGCCGCGAGTCTGGACCGTCCATTCGCTGGTACGTGTGGGCAACGACGAGCAGGCCCGCGGCCTGCTAGAAGACCCGGGCTTCGATCTGCGGCGCAAGGCATGGATCCACAGCCCGCCGCCGGAATTGCAAGCTTGCGAGCCGGAGCGCGACGCGGTGCGTCTGTTGAGGCGGGAAGCGAATTTGATCGAGATCGAGGCGCGCATGAACTGCCGGGGGATGGTGGTACTCAGCGAGAATTACTACCCGGGATGGCAGGCCGCCGTAGACGGGGCGCCGGCGCCGATTCATGAGGTTTACACTGCGCTGCGCGGGGTCGTGGTTCCCGCGGGAGCGCACCGCATTCGTATGCGCTACCGTCCGCGCACGGTGCTGTGGGGAGCGGCAGCCACACTAGTGAGCGTGGCCGGCGCTTGCGCCCTGGCTTGGGCGGATGGGCGCCGGCGGCCACGCCTGTTAGACTGAGAGAAAACCGATTCCGACGGAGCTGGGATGATTCGCACGCGCCCGATCCCGCGCGTTCCGCGTTCTCTGCCTGAAGTTCACGCCAGCGTCGGCACCGCGCACCCTTCGATCTGGCACCGAATGTTCGCTTTCGCCGGTCCGGCCTATCTGGTCAGCGTGGGCTACATGGATCCCGGCAACTGGGCCACGGACCTGGAGGGCGGGGCGCGCTTCGGCTACCAGTTGCTTTGGGTCTTGGTGATGTCGAATCTGATGGCCATCCTGCTTCAGACGCTGAGCGCGAGGCTGGGCATAGTGACCGGCCGCGATCTGGCGCAAGCCTGCTCGGAAGCCTACCCGCCGCTGTTACGGATTCCGCTGTGGTTTCTATGTGAGATCGCCATCGCGGCTTGCGATCTGGCTGAGGTTCTTGGTGCGGCCATCGCGTTGAACCTGCTGTTCGGCCTACCCCTGTTGGTCGGAGTCCTGCTGACGGCCGCCGACACGCTGCTGCTGTTGGGTCTCACGCGCTTCGGCATCCGCCTGATCGAAGGCTTCGTGCTCAGCCTGATCACGGTTATCGCCGGTTGCTTTCTGATCGAGATCTGGTTGGCGCGCCCCGTGCTCGGGGAGGTCGCCGCCGGCCTGGTTCCCCGGCTGACCAGCGAAAGCCTTTATGTGGCCATCGGCATTCTGGGCGCCACCGTGATGCCGCACAATCTCTACCTGCATTCGGCGCTGGTGCAGACCCGACGTATCGGGCGAACCAACGAGGACAAACGCCGGGCCTGCCGCTACAATCTGCTGGATTCGGCCGTAGCCCTGAACGGCGCCTTGTTAGTGAACGCGGCGATCCTCATCCTGGCGGCTACGGTTTTCTTCAAGCGGGGCGTGGTGGTGACCGAAATCCAGCAAGCCCACGAATTGCTCGCCCCGTTGCTGGGCACCACCCTGGCCGGCATCGCTTTCGGCGTGGCGTTGCTGTGCTCCGGCCAATCGTCTACGATGACCGGCACTATGGCGGGCCAGATCGTCATGGAGGGCTTTCTCAAAATCCGCATGCGTCCCTGGCTGCGCAGGTTGATCACCCGAACGCTGGCTATCGTGCCCGCCGCCATCGCCATCAGCGTGATGGGTGACCAGGCCAGCTTCCGCCTGCTCATCCTCAGCCAGGTGATTCTGAGCATGCAGCTACCTTTCGCGGTGATTCCACTGATCCACTTCACCAGCGACCGGCAACGCATGGGTAGTTTCGCCAATCCGAACTGGGTCCGGCTGCTGGCCTGGGCGGCCGCGGCTGTAATTGTGATCCTGAACATGCGGCTGGTGGCTCAGACAATCCAGCAATTGCTGATCGCGGCGGGCCCCTGGCGCTGGCTGGTGGAGCTGCTTGTGATCCCGGCGGCCGCACCCCTGCTGGCTTTGCTGATTTGGATCACCTGCGAGCCGTGGCTGCCGGCTGGGTTGCGCCGGTGGGGGCGTCCGGCGCCGGCACCGCTGCCGGTCTCGCTTGAGCCTCGCGCGCCGGCTTACCGCAGCATCCTGGTGCCCCTGGACCACACCGAGATGGACCGGGATGCCCTGAACCTGGCCGCCGGGGTTGCCCGTGAGTACGGTGCTCAGCTCTATCTGCTTCATGTGGAAGAAGATGTTACCAGTCAGGTCTATGGGGAGCTCTCCGAGACGGCGGAGGTGGCCGCCGGGCGGGAGTACCTGGAAGAGATCGCGGAGGTCCTCAAGCAGCAGGGGGTAGACACCAAAGCCGTACTGTGCCACTCACGCGACCCTCGCCGTGAGATAGTACGGTTTGCCAGGCAGGTTCGGGCGGACCTGGTCGTGATGGGCGCCCACGGGCATAAGTGGTTCGAAGACCTGGTATTTGGCGATACAATAGATGCAGTACGCCACGCGCTCGGAGTGCCTGTGCTTATAGTTCCCGAGAGTTTGGCGGGTCGTTGAGGCGACTGGGGCGGTGTGGGGCTCAGCCTGAGTCCGTCGAACACAGCAAGCGTACCGGCTAGCCGCCTCGCCTCATTGATCTGATTGGGGCCGGCGAGTGGTCCGTGGCGTGCATGGCTGGACGGCGAGGTCTTCTCATGCGTGGCTTCCGCGTTCTGCTGCTGACGGCGATGGCGGCTCTGGCGGGCTTGGCCACCACGCTGGAACGCCTGTCGCTGGAAGAGATGGCCGCCAAGTCCACGGCTATCGTGCGGGGGCGTGTGGCCTCTTGCTGGGCCGCTGCCAGGGGACCTCTGATCTACACCCACTACGCCATCCAGGTCTCCGAGCGCTGGAAAGGACCGCAAGCCGGCCAGCTCGTGGTCGTGGTGCCCGGCGGCACGGTCGGCGGGTTGCGCCAAAGCTTTTCCGGCACGCCGAAGCTGGAGGAGGGTGGCGAGTACGTGCTGTTTCTGTGGACCGGATCCAACGGCCTTACGCACATCCTCGGCTTCACTCAGGGCGTTTTCGATTTGAAGCGCGACAGCTCGGGAGCGCTGATGGCTGCCCGGGCTGCCAGCTCAGAGACTATGCTCGATGCGGCGACCGGACGGTCCGTGCGGGACGAGCCTTTGCGATTAAAGCTGGAGGATCTTAGCAGGCGCATCCGGGCGGCGCTGGGATCTGAGACGGGGAAGTAACCTGATGCGGCTGGCGGCGCGGCGACTACTGAGGTTGGCGGCTTCGGCGGCATGGCTGGCCGGCAGCGCCTCGGCCTATTATCACTTCGTTCATTACGCCAGTCGCACCGGGCCGTTTGTTCCGATACCGGAGAAGTTTGACCTCTCAGCACTGCCCAACCGCGCGTTACCTTACTTCATCTCTGAACAAGGACCTTCTCAACTGGCCCCCAACGACAGTTTGGCGGGCGTTATAAGCCAGATCCGGCTGGCAGCGAAGGTCTGGAGCGAAGTCCCCGGCTCTGAGTTGCGGCTGGCCTTCGGCGGACTGTCCTCACCGGATAACCCTCGGTCCACACCGGCGATTGACGTTATTTTTGATGAGATGCCGCCCGGTGTGCTGGCCATGGGCGGGCCGGTGGCGCGGGCTGAGGTGACGCCGGGCGCCGGCGGCTCCTTTGTGCCGATTCTGCGCTCGGTCGTGATCCTGAAGCGGGATTTGACGGACCGGCCCAGTTATACCGACGGCTTCTTCCTTACGCTATTGCACGAAATGGGCCATGCATTGGGCCTTCAGCACACGGCGACCTCCAGCCTGATGTCCACCGACGTTACGCGCGCCACCACACGCGCCAAGCCGCTGGCGGCCGACGATATCGCGGGGATAACCTTGCTTTATCCGGCGCGCTCGTCGGCTTCTCAGACCGGGAGCATCTCCGGCCAAGTGTGGATGAGCACGGGCGAAGGCGCCGCGTTGGCCTCGGTGGTGGCGGTCAATCCCAGCGGCCAGGCCGTCAGCGCCCTGACCCACCCGGATGGTACGTACCGTCTGGAAGGTTTGGCGCCCGGCCAGTATTACGTTTACGTACATCCGCTGCCGCCCTCCGAGTTAGGGCCGAACGGCATCGTGTTGCCGGTGGACGCCCTGGGAAGGAGCATCCCGGCCGGCGATCCTTTCGAAACGCTGTTCTTCCCCGGCGCTAAGCGCCCGGAGATGGCCGGGACAATCGCGGTTAGCGCGGGAGCGGTGACGGAGAACGTGAACTTCCGCGTGCAGCGTCGTGCGGTGCCGGAGCTTTACGGCGTAACCACTTACAGCTTCCCTGGGATGGTTGCGGTTAAACCCGCCTTTGTGAACCTGAACGGCCCGCTTTCACGCTGGTTCCTGCTGGCGGTAAGCCAAGGCATGGGACTGACTGCGAACGGAGCGCCGTTGCCGGGCTTGGGCGTCTCGGTGCTGAGCGGCGGGGCGGTGGTCAGCGAGACACACGCTTACGGTCCGGATCCACGCTATCTTCAAATCGGCCTTCAGTTTAACCCGTTGGCCGGCACGGGCCCGCGCCACCTGGTCTTCTCTTACAACAACGACCTCTACGTGCTGCCTTCGGGGTTGAACGTGGTGAACCGGCAGCCGCCTTCCATCACCGCTGTCACGCCGGACACTGACCCCTCAGGCAATCGCGTGGCGGTGATTACCGGATCCAGTTTCGGCGCGGACACGCGGGTTTTCTTCGACGGCGCACAAGCTGCGGTGCGCAGCGTCGAGGAAGCCCGCATGGTGGTGGTTCCGCCGCCGGCCGCCGGCGGGCACGTCGCCAACGTCGTTGCCGTGGCAGACGACGGGCAGACCTCATCGTTCCTACAGGGTCGCTCGCTGCCGACCTATGCCTACGATCCGTCCGATCCGCCCTTTGCTTCGCTTTCGCTGAACGCCCTGCCTGCCGGGGTTGAGGCTATGATCGAGGTGAACGGGCTGAACACGCGGTTCAGCGACGACACTCGATTGGGCTTCGGATCGAGCGATATCAGCGTACAGAGGATCTGGGTGTTAAGCTCCACGCGCCTGTTGGCCAACGTGCTGGTAGCACCCACAGCCCCCAGCGCTACCACAACCCTGAGCGTGGTAACCGGGCTGCAAGTTATCACGCAACCGTTTGCCTTCCAGGTTCTGCCAGCCGACTCGCGCCTGCCCGTCGTGCGCTCGCCCTTGGTTAATGCCATCACGGGCCAGCCCAGCGTGTACCCGGGGGCCATGGCTGTGCTTTCCGGCGCCAACTTCTCGACCGCGCCCGGCTCGCTCAGCGTAACCCTTAACGACACTCCTGTCACGATCCAGTCAGTCACTCCCACACAGGTGGTATTCCAGATTCCCACGGGCTTGGCGATCGGCCCCGCGGTCGTGCGCGTGCAGAGCGCCGGAGAGCGGAGCTACCCCATAGTGGCGGCGATAGATGCGCCGCCGCCCGTGATCACCTCTGTGGTGAACGCCAGTGCGGGCGGCTCCGGGCGCGCTGCTCGTCCCGGGGATCTGATCACACTGATCGTTAGCGGGCTGGCTGAAGGGGGCGCCAGCCTTGCGCCGAGCTCCGTAAAGGTCACCGTGGGAGGCGTCGAGCATCAACCGCTGTCCGTGATGACCGGACCGCAGGCCGGCCTGCACGTGGTCGTGTTCACGCTGGGCAAGGATGTAGCTTCGGCGCCTCAAGTGCCTGTCATCGTGACTGTGGACCAGCGCTCTTCGCTACCTTACATGCTGGCCGTGCAAAGCTAGCCCCGCAACTGCCGGCGGAAGCCGCCTGTTAATGACTCCAGCCTCCAGTCCGATATGCCCGTTAAGGGCGATTGATGAGAGGCTGGCGGCGGTGTTGTGTCGCTTTGCTCGTGTTGTTGGCCGGCTTGTGGTCTGCGGCGCCGGCTGAGCAGTGGCCCGGCCCGATTGAACGCCTCGATCAGCCGTGGAAGCTGACCTCGCTTGCCGAGGACGGCGGCCTGAGCCACCGCAACATTTTCTGGCTCGATTTCCAGGCGGATGAGACCGCCTGGATCGCGGCTTCAGATGGGCTGTACCGTTACGACGGCTACTCGTGGCGGCGCTTCACTCGCTCCGACGGGCTGCCCAGCGAGTTCGTGCGTTCGGTCTTGGTGGCGCGCGACGGACGTGTCTGGGCCGGGACCGATCAGGGGGTGGCGGTACTGTACGGCGAGCGATTCCAGACTCCGCCGTCTTTCAGGATCTTGGCTGGACTTAGCGTGCGCCGGATTCGGGAGGATGCCGACGGCTCGCTGTGGTTTGCCGCCGACCGCTGGCTGAACACCGCGGTCAGCGGCGGGTTGGTCTGCTGCCGCCAGTCCGCTTGTGTACTGTACGACGCCGAACACGGCCTGCCCTCCGATTACGTCGTGGACTATTTCCGGGACTCCAAAGGCCGGCGGTTCGTCCTGACTGCCGCCGGCTTGGCCGAGCAGACCGCCCAAGGCTGGCGCGCGGTCCCCGACGTCCGTCCGGCGGCCGGTGAGAACTGGACCTCGGCGACGATTGCACAGGGACGCGACGGCCGCATTGTGCTCACAACCGGGGAACGGCTTTACTTCTGGGAAAACGGACGCTGGCGTGGCCCGATCCCGGCAGAGATCGTGCACCGCTACGGCGTGGCCGCAACCCAAGACGGGGTGTGGATCGTCTGCGGTAGATCAGGCCCGGGCCGCCTTCGCTTTTACAGTGTAAACGGAGGCCGGTTTCGCCCGGAATCGGCTGAATTTCCCGCGCCTTCGGCGCAATCTTTTACGGAAGCGGTGCGGGAGGCTCCCGACGGGTCCGTCTGGGCCGTGGGCTACAACCTGCTGGTTCGCTGGGAACGCAAAGATCAGCACTGGCGAGAGTACAGCAACCTCCCGCCCCCGGCTTTCGTGGACGGTCACGATCGCGTGTGGTTCATCGGCGACGGCTTCGCAATTCGCATGAAAGCCGACCGCTGGGAGCGGGTTGATTTTCTGCATCCGGCGCACACTGCGGGCCTGGACCGAAGCGGCAACGTCTGGGCCGTTTCTGAGTCGGGCCTCACGCGCTGGGGAGCCGCCGACACACAACATTTCCTTTCTGCCCAGACGGGGCTGAACGTCCACTTAGGTTATGTGCCGGAGGCATCCGGGGCGCTATGGGCGCACGGGCGCGATGCCGCGGGACGCTTTGCCGTTTCGATCTACGACCGCGGGCGTTGGACGCTGCGACGCATCGCCGAATTGGACGAGGCAGTCCGCGTCCGTCCTGCGCCGGATCCCGCCTCCGGAGTCTGGTATCTGGCGTCCGGTCGCAACCCGGGCGATCACCGTCTGGTGCACGTCACCGAGCAAACGGTGAGGCTTTACGGCGTTCCATCCCGCATCCTGCCTGCGTTTCCTCCCTCAATCAGCCTGGACTCCAGCGGCCGGCTGTGGCTTTTCGGGCCCTCGGGATTGCATTACTTGAAACCCGGCGGAGCTTGGGAGTCCGTCAAGCAGACGCCGGGCCGGGCGGTCTTCGGCTTTGCCGAACGGCGCGGCGAGATCTGGTTCGGCGCCAGCGGCGCCACGGGTGGACAAAGCGGCTTGATGTGTTACCGAGACGGCCGCTGGCGCTTTGTTGAGGCCGAGGTCGAACTGGGGCCCTGGCAGGCTCGCGATGGAACAATCTTTTTCGGGGGCAGCGGCGATCTGTATGTGATATCCGAAGACTCGGGCGATTCGCCGATTCATATCGCCCCGCCGACCAACGGCATTGTCCACTCAGCAGTAAAGGACGGCTCGGGAAGTATTTGGATCGGCCTGAACAACTCGGTGCTGCGGCATGTTTCACCCCGTGTCGCCCCCGACACCGAGATCTTCGCCGCCGCCAGAGATGTGGTGGCCGGAAAGGTCTTGGAAGTCGGCCTTCGCGGCATTGGCCGCTTTCACGGGCCCAGTCACCATCACCACTTCCGCTTCTCCTGGAAGCTGGATTCCGGCCCTTGGACGGCGTTCACCGAGACCCGTAACATTCAGTTACCCACGAGGGACTTGAAGGCCGGGCCTCACTGCCTGTACGTGCGCGCCCAGAACCAGGACCGGGTAGTGGATCCGACGCCGGCGAAGCTGGTTTTCAAAGTCCATCCTGTGCCGCTCCAGCAGCGCCACTGGTTTATCCCAGTGGCCGCCGGCTTGTTCCTGCTGGTGCTGGCGCTGGCCCTGAGCGCCATGCGAGCCCGCCGGAGACTGGCCCAGCACAGCCGGAACTTGGAGGCGATGGTGCTGGAGCGCACCACCCTGCTGCGGGCGCGCGAACAGCAATACCGCAACCTGTTCGAAAACGTTCCCATCGGCATCTACCGCACGACGCCCGACGGCCGCATCCTAATGGCCAACCCGGCGCTGCTCGAAATGCTCGGGTACTCGCGCTTTGAGGAGATCGCGGGCCGGAATCTGGAGCTCAGCACCGAAGCTGTCCCCACCGAGCGTTCGCGCTTCCGCGAACTGCTGGAGCGCAACGGCAGGTTGCGCCGTTTCGAAACTACTTGGATTCGCCGCGATGGTTCTTTATTACCGGTGGAGGAGAATGCCATCGTGGTCCGAGACCCAGACGGCTCACCCGTGTACTATGAGGGCGCGGTCCAGGACATCACCGAGCGCAAGCTGGCCGAGCGGAAGCTGGCCGACTACGCCGAGCAGTTGCAACACAAGAACGAAGAGCTGGCCAAGGCCCTGGCGGCCGCCAACGAAGCCAGCGAGATGAAGAGTCGCTTCTTGGCCAACATGAGCCACGAAATCCGCACGCCGATGAACGGCGTAGTCGGCATGGCCGAATTGCTGCTTGCCACTGAGTTGACCGGGGAACAGCGCGAGTATGTCAGCGTGATCCAGGAGTCTGCCCAAGCCCTGCTAACCGTCATCAACGACATCCTGGATTTGGCGCGCATCGAGGCCGGCAAGCTTAAGCTGGAAGCCGCGCCTTTCCATCTGCCGGCGGCGATAGATGACACGGTGAAGATGCTGGCGATCGCAGCGCGCGGCAAGGGGTTGGAGCTGGAGTGCCGGATCGCTCCCGAAGTCCCGCGCTGGGTTTCCGCGGACGCCGTGCGCCTGCGCCAGGTCCTGACCAATCTGATCGGAAACGCCATCAAGTTCACCGAACGCGGTTGGGTCCGCGTCGAGGTGGAGCCGGCCGAGCTCTGCGAATCGGACTGCCTGTTGCACTTCCGCGTGAAAGACACAGGGATCGGCATCCGCCCGGAGATTCGCGAACGCCTTTTCGCTCCCTTCGAACAGGCGGACACCTCCGCAGCGCGCAAGTACGGGGGCACGGGCTTGGGCCTGGCGATTTGCGCTGAGCTGGTCTCGATGATGGGCGGCGAAATCGGTGTGCAGAGCGAACTCGGCCGCGGCAGCACGTTTTGGTTCACCGCGAGGTTCGCACTGGCGGCGCCCCCGGGCGCACCTCAGCCTGAGCCCGAAGCGGCGCCCGGCGGCGCCCGCGGGCGGGTGCTAGTGGTCGAGGACAATGAAGTCAACCGGCGGGTCATCGCGCGGATGTTGGAGAAAGCCGGCCATGAGGTGCACACTGTCTCCAGCGGCCAGGAAGCCCTTCAGACGCTGCGCGAGTCGGCTTACGACGTGGTGCTGATGGACGTGCAGATGCCCGACATGGACGGCCTGGAGGTGACGCGCCAGATACGTAGGCTGGAAGAAGCCGTCCGCCGCACGCCGATCATTGCCCTGACCGCCAACGCCATGGCGGGCGATCGCGAGCGCTGCCTGGCGGCGGGCATGAACGACTACCTCAGCAAGCCCGTCGCGCGGACCGAAGTGTTGGAGAAGATCCAGCACTGGCTCGGCAACAACCGTGATATTGCCTGATGCGCGCCGCTCAACGCTGGCGGCTAAGACGCCGGAAATACTCGGCGACCGCTTCAGCGTATCCCGGCGGCGCAGTCTCGGCGGCGCCGCTGCGCGCCGCTTCCGCAGCCTCACCCATACGCCGCCGCCACTGGAGTTCCAGCCGGCCCAGCTCCGCCAGGAACTGCGCCCGCATGCGTTCCAGCAATGCCGGATTGCCGGGCGCCCGCCGCGGATCAAAGCGCATGAACTCGCTCAGGAGCGCCTCCAGCTCGCGCGCCTCTTCCGGGGCCTCGCCCAGTGTCCCGCGCAGCCGGCTGAGCTCGCGAAGCGCCTCCTGGTAGGCGCGCGCCACGGCGGCAGGATCTTCCGCCGCAGTTGCGCCTCCTGCTTCGCCCGGCTGCCAGTCGCCGAAGTTCATTGCCGCGTAGCTGCCGGGCACGGGTCCGCCTGCGCCCTGCCGTCGCCCTGAAATCCCGCCCATTTGACCGCCGACTCCCGCCGGTTGGCCGCCTGGCTGCTCGCCCGAGACCTGCTGCGAACCCGGTTGTTGCGCGCTCCGCTCACCGGCCAGCCGCCGGCGAGCGCGCTCCAACGCTTCCAGCGCCCGGGGGAGCTGGTCCGCACCCGACGGGCCGCGCTCGAGCGCCGCCTGGGCGGCGTGAAGCTGATCCCGTAATTGATCCAGGCCGGCGGTCACCGGCGCCTCGCGCATTATGGCCAACTGGCCCCAACCGCGCCGGATCAGTTCTGCGTTATAGCGCATGCGAGCGGCCAGCTCCTGGCGCTGGAGATCGCCCAGCGCTTCGCGCAACCTGGAGGCGGCCGCACGTTGTCCCGCGGCCAGTTCACGCGCGCTTTGCGCCAGCTCGTTTTGAAGCCGCTCCAGCTCAGCCAGCATCTGCTGCTTCTCATCCGCCAGCCGTTCCGCCTGCTCGCGCGTGCCCCTCCCAGACTGCTCGCCGTAAGCGCCGCGCAAGCGTTCGGCAAAGTCGCGCTGCCGGAGCGCCAGCCGCTCGCCGCGTCGCGCCATATCGGCCAGGCGGTCCCCGGCCTGTTGCCGCTGAAGGCCGCTCAAGATGTCACGCGCCTGGCGGAGTTGCTCGGCCGCTTGCTGCCGGCTGGCAGGTTGCCCCATGTCGCGCGTAGCTTGCGCCAGCCGTTCGAGCGCCTGCTGGACACGGGGATCCACGCCCGCGCGGCCCATCTGGCGCAACCGCTGGCGCTGAGCGGCCGAATCCGCGCCGCCTGCTTGCTCGCTCTCGCCGCCCTGCCCCGTCGCTGCCTGCCGCGCCAGCCGCTCCATCTGCCGCTGCAACGCGGCGGCTTCCCGCCGCAGCATTTCCTGCTGCCAGCGCTGCTCGAAGGACAGACGCGGGGTCAGTCGTTCAGCCAGCTCCTGCTGGCGCCGCGCAAGCTCCTCCAACTTGCGCAGGGCTTCGTCCAGCTCGCGTTGCTCCGCGCTGCGGGAGGCTGCGCGCTGCCCGGTTTCGTACTGGTTTTTCTCGGTGTCCAGTTCAAGCTCAAACAGACTTTCAAGATCGCGCCCCGCTCCGCCGCGCCCGCCGCCGCGGCTGCCGCGACTGCCGAAGGCCACCTGTATCTGGCGGAAAGTAGCCTCCGCACGCAACAGGTGCTGGAGAGCTTGTTGCTCCGGCCCGAGCGCTTCCTGCCAGCGGGCGCCTTCCAGTTTGCTCGCTGCAGCGCTCATGGCTTCCGCCGCCTTCGCCATCTCCCGGGAGAATGTCTGGAACTCCTGGTTGGCCAGCGTCAGCTCGCGGCTTTCGATCCGCCGGGCCAGTGAGCGCGCCTGATCCCGGAGTTTCGATTGCACGCCGGTCAGGAAGCGGGCCGTCTCAGCGTCCTGGCTGTGCCGGCGAATCTGGTTCCAGGTAGCGGCGATAATCTCTTTCTGCCGCTCGGAAATGCGGTTCTCCTCCCGCTCGCCGCCTTCGCTCCCTGCTTCTCCGGCTGCGCGCTGGGATTGCGAGTACTCGCGCTCGAAAGGTTGCGCTTCCAGGAAGTAAATGTCGGTCCGGGCAGTTTGCCGCGCGTCGCGAGCCTGGGCGTACAGACTTACAACGTCGCCCGGCGACAGCCGAAAATCCTCCAGGTAAAGCGTAGCGGAGCCTTCGGCCTGTTGTGTATCCGGTCTGCCCAGCAAAGATATCTTGCGCTCCGGGCCGCCGTTGACGCTGTAATTAAGAGTAAGTTCCTTCAGTCCGAACTCATCTGAGGCTTCCACAGCGACGGTGACTTCCTCGATGGGGCTGACGCGCGCGTCGCGACCCGGACGGCGGATGCGGACTTCAGGCGGCGCGTCGTTCTGGGCCAGAATCAAATAGTCTTCGCTCAGACGGACCCATTCCTTCTCATCCCGCACCGCGATGTAATAGCGGCCGTCGGCCTGTATCTTCAGGCGGGCGCTGCGCCAGTCGCCTGCTGCCTTGTTCAACGGCAGGTAACTGCCGTCGCCCAGCGCTAAGGCTCCCCTCTCCAGGGGCCGATCGGTCTCCACGGCGATCTCAGCCTCGGCGCCCTCCACGGCGCGCAAGTCGCCGCCCGGATCCTCGACTAAGGGAGCCAGACCAGTCCACGCAGGGAAACGGTAAGTTACGCGGATTCGCTTGATTACGGGTAGGTCAGCCACGCGGAGGGTGTAGGTCGGCGAGCGTAGTTTTCCCGCCAGCACGTAGTAATCCAGGCTCTCCGGAATGCCGGCCAGCAGTAACTCAAAGCCCGGACCGCCGGCCTGCGGCCGCATCGCTGCTTGCTCCCACTTCGTGGCGCCCCGATGGCGTACAGCCAGCCGGACTTCGGCCGCCTGGAAACCCACCAAGCGGGCAGTAACAAGCTGGTCTCGGTGGCGCCGCACGGTGGCATTGCCCGGCGACACCAGCACGGCGTAATAAGGCGTGACGTCCGGACCCTCGGGACCGGCCCAAAGCAGCGCCGCGCCGTAGCCCAGGAAACCAGGTCCGGCGGCGATCAGCCAGATCAACCCGCCTAGCGCGGCGGCAGCCAGGGAACCGTATGTCGCCGCACGCGATCCCGCGGCGATCGGCTCCGGGCAGGCTTCTCGAACCCGATCCAATGAGTCTGCCGCCAGCAACTCCAGGAACGGGTCCGGTTGCCGGTCTTCGCCGGCGCGTTCGGCGATCGTAAGCAGCCTCTGTTCCAGTTCCGGGGCGCGCCTTTCAGTTGTGTGCGCGGCCTGGGCGCGATTCACTCTGACGATCGGCGCGGCCAGTGCGAAGGCGGCCGCCAAGGCCAGCGCCAGGTACAGCAGCCACCGGGCCGCAGTGACGCTGGGAGCGGCGAAAGCGAAATGGTTCGCCAGAAGAACGCCGAACACCGTGGCCGCCAGCGCGGTCCCGGCCAGAACCGCCGCGCCGCGGCAGAGCGCGATCAGGCGCAACTGCCTCTCCACCCGCCGCAAGTACGCGTTCAACTGCTCAAGCGGATTCATGTCCCCTCGCTCTGCCCCTTCAAGTATGTGTTAGCCGCCAAGGACTCCGCCGCAGCCAGCGCCAGCGCCGCCAGCAACACAATCCGCCACCACTCGCGCCTGGCCTGCTCCTGCCTCGGCGCTGATGCCGCCGCCTCGGGCCCTGCGCCGCTGTTGCGCCAGAGATCCAAGGTGTCAGCCGGAATCAGGTCCAAGTCCGACTCCCGCGGGTCCGGGTTCACAGCCAAGCTCTGGTTGCGCCCGTTGCCGCGACGCACCTCATAATAACCCGCTCGCAGGAGCGGCAGGCTTTGCGCCGTGACGGCTTCCGCCAGCGACAGCGCCCGCCTTCCGTCCGGTCCGATTACTTCGGCCGCAGCGCCGGACTCGGCCGCCCTTGTGAGGGACAAATGCTCATCCACGGTGAGGCTGTTCGGCTGCTGTTCAACTCCCGCCAGGTACGCCGCGGTGCGTTCGATGAAGGGCACGAAGGCGGCGTGCAGGGGAAAGTCGTTTGCGAGATTGTCGAAAGTCGAGGCGAAAATCAGCAGCCGGCCCGCCCCTACTTTTCTCTCCATCAATACCGGCGTGTGGTCGGCCAGCCGCGCCAGCACGCGCGCCTGCCCGGGATCCATGTGAACCGCCTGATAAAACTTCACGCCCTCCCAGCGGCCGGCACGGGCCAGGGCCGGATGGGCCGCATCCAGGTCCCATGCAGTCTGGAAGCCGCCGCGCAAACCGTTCGCAGCTACGGGTTCCTCCAGCAAGGGCGCTCGCCCGCGCGCTACGGCGGAAGGGCCCAGCGTTATCCACACCGCACCGCCGCGCTCCAGGTAAGCGCGGAGCGCGGAGGAAAGACTCTCGGGCAACCGGCCGACATCGGAAAGCACTACAAAGGCGTATCGCGCAGGCTCACGCTGCGCGGCTTGCTCGACGGAGGCTTCCTCCAGGCGAAACGCATTCTGCGGCGACGCTTCCAGCGCCGTCCGGAAATACAGCCCGGCCCGCCGCTCGTGCGCCTCGTGCACGAACAGCGCAGGCAGCGGATCGGAACGCTCGATGACGAACCGCCGCCGATCGTCGGCGGAAAATGCATCCGGAGACTCGATGCGCACTTCGCCGCGATTGGCGCCGTGGCGCAGCTCCGGCACGGTGAACTCGGCCACGGCATGCCCACCGGCCGGCAGCGCTACGTCCTGGCTCGCGATCCGGCGGCCCTCGATCACCAGCGAAGCGCGTACCGGCGCCGCCGCCGCGCCAAAAGCCGCCAGCGTCGCCTGCACACGTACGGGCGCCGGACCCCAGACGCGCGGCGGAGCGTTCACCGCCTCCACCGTCCGGTTACCCACCGGCCCGTCCGCAGCCGCGTGCAGCACCAACTTCAGGTTAGCCGGCAACGCCAGATCCTTGTAGCCGGGCGGTAGTGAACTGCGCTGGAGATCCGTGAAGACGTGGGCTTCCACGGGCCCATTGGCGCCCTCGCCCAGCACCCGCAGGACCCGCGCCAGCTCGCCGTAAGAACTGCGTGAATCGCCGGCCTCCAGCGACTCAATCGCGGCGCGCGCCTGCCCGGGATCGCGCGAGGCTTCGGCGGCCAAGCGCACCCGGCTCGCAAAGGCGACCACTTGGATGCGCTCGCCGGCCCGACGCCGGGCGAGCTCCGCCATGGCCTGCGCCTTGGCCCGCGCCATCCGGTCCCCCTGGCGCATACTGAAGGACTCATCCAGAGCGAGCACCACCAGCCGATCCCCGGCCCCCACGGCGGCGGTTTCCTTGTAAGGACGAGCGAAGGCCAGCGCCAGCGCCGCTAGCAGCAAACAGCGCAGCGCCAGCAGGCTCAGGTAGCGCAGGCGGCGCCGGCGGATCGAGCTCTCGATGCGCCGCTCAAACAACATCAGCGAGCTGAACTCCCGCGGCGGGCTGTGCCGGCGCCTGAGCAGATGCAGCCACACAGGCAGCGATAAAGCGGCGAATCCGGCCAGAAACCACGGCGACAGCAGCCCCACTTACATCCTCCCTTGGCGTATGCTCAAGTACTCCCTGAGAGCTTCATCCAGGGGGCGGTGAGTCTCCAACAGGAAGTAGTCCATCCCCGCCTGACGCGACAGCTCGCGAAGCTGCCGTAGGTGGGCTGCCATCCGAGCGCGGTATTCCACCCGCGCGTACTCAGGCGCCACTTCCAGCTTTTCCCGGGTTTCCAGATCCACCAGCATCAGCGGCTGATCGAAATGCGGGCGCAGCTCTTCCGGATCCAGAACGTGAAACAGTATCAGCTCGCTGCCGCGAAAGCGCACCGGCGCCATGGTCCGGACGACGACCTCCGGCTCTGCGAAGAAATCCGAGATTACCGCCACGATGCCGCGCCGCCGCAGGTGATCGAGCAAATGCAGAAAAGGGCGGGCGTAGTCGGTCCGGCGCCCGGCTTCAGCCCGCTCCAGCGCATGCAACAGGCGCGAAAGCTGGCCGTGGCGCGAAGAGGGCGCCACCACGTCGCGCACCTGGTCGTCGAAAACCATCAGCCCGGCGGCATCCCGCTGCCGTCCGGCCAGATACAACAGCGACGCCGCCAGGTACCGTGCGTAGTCCAGCTTGCTGACGCGATGCGAGGAGAAGCCCATCGAGGCGCTGGCGTCCAGCAACACGGTCAAGGCGGTGTTGGTCTCGCCGCGGTAGCGCTTCAGATAGCAGCGTTCGGTGCGGGCGAAAACGTTCCAATCCACGTAGCGCAGATCGTCGCCCGGCGTGTAGGCGCGGTACTCGGCGAACTCCTGGCTGAAACCGAAATCGGGCGAACGGTGCAGCCCGGCGACAAAGCCTTCCACAACGGTCTTGGCCACCAAGTCCAGGCCCGAGATGCCGGCTAGAACGGTCGGGTCCAGATAACGCTGAAGCATAACCTAGCTCAAGCCGACGGCGCCGGGCAGGCCTCCAGCAGCCGGCGCAGAATGTCGTCGGAGCGCAGCCGATCCGACTCGGCGTAGAAGTTCAGCAGAATGCGGTGCCGCAAGACCGGGATGGCCAACGCGCGGATGTCTTCGTAGGTCACGTGGTAGCGCCGTCGCATCAAGGCCCGCGCCTTGCCGGCCAGCACCAGAAACTGCGCCCCGCGGACGCTGGCGCCGTAGTTGACGTACTTGCGGATGAATTCAGGCGCGCCGGCCTCGACGTTGCGCGTGGCGCGCACCAGCTCCACCGCGTACCGCGCCACCGAGTCGGCAATGGGCACCATGCGCACGAGCTGCTGGAAATCCAGTATCTCTTCAGCGTTAGTTACCGCCTCCACCTGCGCGGTGTGCGTGGTGGTGGTCAGATCAATGACCTCGATTTCCTCCTCGGCGCTCAAGTAATCCAGCACGGTGTTAAACAGGAAACGATCGAGCTGAGCCTCAGGCAGAGGGTAAGTGCCTTCCAGCTCGATCGGGTTCTGCGTCGCCAGCACTAAGAACGGCGCGGGCAGCTTGTAGTGATTGCCGCGCACCGTGCAGGAGAGCTCCTGCATGGCCTCCAGCAACGCCGATTGTGTTTTCGGCGGGGTGCGGTTGATCTCATCGGCCAGCAACACGTTGGCGAAAATCGGGCCGGGGACGAACGTCCAGGTGCGCCGTCCGGTGGCCGGATCCTCCTCTATGATGTCGGTACCGGTGATGTCGGAAGGCATCAGATCGGGGGTGAACTGGATGCGCTTGAACGCCAGTCCCAGCGTCTGCGCGACGGTGCGCACCAGAAGGGTCTTGGCGGTCCCCGGCAAGCCCGTGATGAGGCAATGCCCGCCTACGAACAGCGCGATCAGCACCTGCTCCAGCACTTCCTCCTGGCCCACGATCACACGGCGCACCTGCCGCACGATCTCCCGATGCACTTCCTGGAAGCGCTCGATTCTCTTTCTCAATTCGGCCGCCTCAATGGGCAACGCCATGCCACCTCCTAGGGCCGGTACCTTCACCGGTGCAACTCCAAAAGTAGTTTCTGCGCCGGGCGATATCCCGGAGCGGCTTCCAGGGCCGCCAGCACGTGCTCCTTGGCTTGTTCGATGCGATTGGCCGCGCGATAGGCGCAGGCCAGGCGGAAATGCGCGGCCGCAGTATCCACCGGGTTCAAGGCCAGCGCGGCCCTGTATTCCCGGATGGCGCTCTGCGCGTCACCCAGCTCCATACGCAAATCGCCAAGGATGCGATGCGTTTCCTCATCCAGCGGATCCACGTAGATGGCTCGCATCAGCGCGGCAGCCGCTTCCGGCTTGCGCCCCAGTTGTCGGTTCAGGTCGGCCAGCCTCTTCAGCAACGACGGATCGCGCCCGCCGGCCCGCGCGTAACGCTCCAGTTCCGCCGCTGCGGCGGCGCGATCTTCCCGCGCCAGGTAGGCTTCCGCCAGCAACTGGTAGGCGCTGCCGGCTTCGACGAACTCCGGGTACAGATCACGCACTGCGGGACCTTGGCGAATCACCTCGTCATGGCGGCCCGCATGCGCCAGTTCGTGCAATTCGCCCATGCGCTTCTGCCATTGCTTGAAGCTCGCCACGCTGGTTCGCGTCTGCTCTTCGAGCCACGCCAGAAAACGCCGGTCCAGCTCTTCCGGTTCCAGACCCAGCGCGCTGCGGACCGCCTCCGGCGTGCTGCGCCGCTTGAGAAAGGCGTCCAGCATCGCCCGTAACTTCTCGAATCCCCACTGCCGCGCGATGAATTCGCACAGTCGCCCGGCTTGATAGTAGGAGACCGCCACCTGCGCCGGATACGCCGGCCGGACAAACCCGCGATCCAGTTGCGACACCGGCAGCAGCTTCTTGTCGGCAATGGCGGCAATCACATCCGGCGTCAGCCGCTCGCCCCACTCAGGCGAAGCCTCGGATTCCTCATACACCGCGAGGCCCTCGGTGAACCATCGCGGCACGCGGTGGTTGGCGGCAGCCAGCACCACCACGTGATTGAGTTCGTGCCACAGCGTGGCCGCCCAGTGAAACGCCCCGGACTTGCGGGCCGAAGGGCTGTCCATGGCCACCACGTACCCGAAAGTGACGCCCAGCGCACCCAGTCCCGGCATACCCAGCGTGCGCACGGCGAAATCCTCGTGATCCGGGTAGACCTCGATGCGCACGCGCTCCTTCAGTTGCAAACCGTACTTGTTCTGGAATCGAGCCAGCGCGCGCTCGGCTTCGTCCTGAAAATAAGGATGCAGCGCCTCGGCTTCTTTGCGGTGCAGCTTCAGCACCACCGGGCCGCTCTCCAGATACAGGAAGTTGCGGTAGCTCTCCAGCAGGCGCAGCGCATTCACCGTCGGCGCGTTGCGGTAGCCGTTCTGGTAACACAGCTCCAGTTCGCGGCGCGCCTCGTCGTCGCGGCCCAGTCGCATCAGATTGAGGCCCAGTTCGCTGCGCGCATCCCACAGGCGCGAGTCCAGCTCCAGCGCTTTTCTGTAGAACCGGATCGCGTCTTCGTAACGGCGATTCAACACCATGAAGCGCGCCCCGATCGCGTAAGCCCGCCCGTAGCGAGGGTTGACCGCCAGAATGCGTTCGATCCAGGGCGTTTCGGCGCGATCCGCCAGCCAGTCCGCCGTCGCCCGGATCGCCATAGCGTCCAGCGCCTCAGACCACAGTGCCAGCGCGCGGCCGGCTTCCTCGACGGCGCGCGTCGCATCGCCGTCCTCCAGCGCCATACGGGCCAGCAACTCGCGCGCCTCTATCAATCCGGGATCCGCTGCCAGCGCCTGCCGCGCCAGCTCAACCGCTCTGTTTTCGAACTGCTCGGCGGCCACCAGCGCCATGCCCAGCAGCGCCCCCGCGTGATCTTTGCGCAACGCGAGAGCCTCCTGGAACAGCTCCGCCGCTTCGCCCGGATTGAAACGCTCCAGCAGCAGGCGGCCCCAGCGCACCTTGCGGTCGGCTTCCTTGGGTTCCTGCTCCGCCGCCAGGCGGAACTGCTCGTTGGCCTCCTGGTAGCGCCCCAAGCCCCAGAATCCCTCAGCGCGCGCCCAGGGATCGGCCGCGGCCGTAAGGCGGGCAAAACAGCGGGCCGCCTCCGCTTCGCGCCCGTGATGTCGTGCCGTCAGACACTCGGCGGCGGGCCCGGCGCCTGCGAAGGGCTGAGCCAACGCCAAGACTGCGAAGGCCAGCGTCATTTGTCCAACTCCTCTTGGAGGCGCGCCAGCTCGACTAACAGCGCGGTGAGCTGCTTGCGATACTCTCCGGCATCCATGGCAGCCTTCTGGTACTTCAGCAGGTCAATGCGCTGCTCGAGTTCCTCCTTGCGCGCCAGCAGGGCGCGACGGGCAGGATCGGCCGCCGACGCCTGCGCGCGCCCGAAACGCACCACCGCAAAAGCGGCCGCCAGGCGGCCGGACCCGCTCTCGGGCGAGGGCGCACGCACGCCGGGACCGGCGCCGGTATCTTCCAGCAGCGGATGCTCTGTGGCCAGGCGCTTCTGGGACTCATAGAACTTCGATGTCTTCTGATCGGCATACCGGAAAGCCTCCAGCGCGGAGACGACTTCGTTCTTGTCAGTGTCGGCGGCCGGGTCGCGCAGGGCTTCGATCCAATAGCGTGCGAAGACGGTGGCGTTCTTCTCCAACCCGCTTTTGGTGGCGGCGATCACGATGCGTCCGGGCTTGCGCAGCAGCTCGATAGAAGCTCCGCTGGCGCTGGTGGTATTGACGACGAGCTGGCGGGCAGCGGTAATCTTCTCAACAAGGGCGGCCAGTTCCGCAGCCGTCAGGTCGGGGCCGGGCAGGTTGAACTTGTATTGGTAGCCGTCGAAAGTGCCGTGGCCGATCAACAGCAGGGCAAACGCATCCTGCGGCTTGATCTGGGGGGCCAACTTCTCAAACAGCCCGCGAATTCGCGCAGCGGTGGCCGCCGGCCCGTGAAGTGTATGCACTCTCACCTCGCCGCCGCTGGCCGCCATGATCTTCTCGGCTTCGCGCGCCCAGCCGGCAAATCGCTGTTCGTAATCCGGTTCGCCGCCCAGACCGGCGAGGATCACGTAATAGGTGGCGGCCTGAACCGGCAGGGCGAGCAGCAGGGCTGCCAGCGTTCTCACACCGCACCCCAGTTCCGGCGCAGCAGCCACTCGGCGAAACGCAGGCTAAGCGCTAACAGGAATACCAACGGCATATCCCATAGATCGTGTGTTTCGCGCACGCTGATGCCGGCCTCCGAGTAAGTGATCTCCTTCGCCAGGCGCGATGCCTCCGAAGGTCGGTAATATCGCCCTCCGGTTTCGGCGGCCAGCGTCTGAAGCAGTTCGCGATCCTGAAGGGCGTGGAAGTTCTCCGCCACGCCGTCCTCGCGGCGCAGCAGCACCATGTCGCGGCCGATTTGTTCCTCACCGCGCGAGGCCAGGATCTCGGCCGAGTAGCCGCCGGCCCGCTCAGCTTTCCATTCAGCCTGGTAGACGCCAGGCTCGTGCGCGGCCGGCTCCAGCCAGACGGTTTCCTTCTGTCCCTCCGGCCCCACTATGCGCGCCTCCACACGGGCATCCCTCAGCGGACGGAAAGCCTTGTCGCGCACTTCGGCGCGCAAGATGACGCGGCTTTCGTCTTCGAGCACCGGCAGCGGCGTCGAGCCGCTGACCTGACCAGGAGCTCCCGTCACCAGCCAGCGCAATAATTGCTGCCAGAACATCTCATGAGTCTGATCGCTGAGCTCCTGTAACATCTGCCAGCGCCAGCTTCCCCCGGTGGCAAGCAAAGCCACGCGCCCGTGGCCGTAATTCTGAGTTACCAACAAGGGCAGCCTGCGACCATCAGGCGATTCCAGTTGCGCCAGCACCAGGGCGCCGGGTTTGGGTTGGCCGGCCTCCTGATAATCCGCCAGCGCCGGCAGCTTCTGCCAACGTTCGACGTTAGCCTCCGCAGGCTCGGTCAGCCGGCAGATCAGGCTTTCCCGCCCGGCGGCGGTCAGCTCCACGCGGGCGCGATCGCGGTGGAATGTGCCCTTGCGCTCAGGTAACGCCACGGGCAACAATTCGCCCACCGGAGGGCGGCTCCAGCCGCCCTCCGCCAGCGCGTGACGGCCCCCGAGAAACAGCACGCCTCCGCCGCGGCGATCGGCGAAGTCCCGAATCAGTTCCTGCTGCGCGGGCGTGAAATAGCCGCTCTCTACGCTTCCGATCACCAGCCCGCGGAAAGCGAACAGCTCTTCCGGCTTAGCCGGGAAGCCTTGCTCGAGTTCCTTGGGGTCAGAGATGCCCTGGCGATAGAGCTTGTTTTCGGTGGTGCGCAGAATGGTGGTCAACTGCAAACCGTGGTCTTCTTCGACCGCCCGGCGGATGAACTTGAACTCCCAGCGCGGTTCGCCCTCGAGATAAAGGATGCGCGGCTTGAGGTCCTCGACGTTAACCAGCCGCACGATTGCGTTGTTGTGCGGGTTCTGCTCGCCGTCCAGCTTCTGGAGGGCGAATTCCAGACGGTGCGGTCCGGCCGGTCCCACGGCGAACACCAGCGACTCGCTTTGCTCGGAGGCGGTCAGCACAATCTCGCGCGAGGCCAACACCTTGCCGCTGTCGCGGACCGTCAGGCGGGCGCAGCCGCGCGAGTAACCGCTGTGGCGAAGGCGGGCGGCGGCCGTCAGCCGCGCGCCCGGTAAGGCGCGCGTAGCAAGCTCCACGCCCGCCAGTTCTAAATCGCGGTCATAGCGTTCACGCCCAAAGCCCATAGCGTGCACGGGAATTCGCCGGGCGCGCAGCTCCGCCACAGTGTCGCGGTCAATACCCCCGCCAGTGTCGGCTCCGTCGCTAAGCAGCACCACCGCCCCGACCGGCAGCCCTGCGGCTTCAGCCGCCAGGCTGCGGAGAGCCTCGCCGATGTGCGTCGCTTGTTCGGCGGCGCCAGTCTCGTCCGGTTTCTGGATGCGCCGCAACCCGTGACCGAAGCTGTAAAGGCGCAGTTGGAAGCGGGAGCGCAGGCCCTCGAGCAGCCCGCCCGAGAGCACACGCCGCACCTGTCCCAGCCGTGTGTCTTCGCCCTCGGGTTCCGCCATACTGCGGGAGTCGTCAATCAGCACGGCAACGATGTTCTGCTGCGGCTTCAGCGTGGCCACGCTGAGGGCGGGCCTGCCGATGAGCAGCAGCAGCAAGGCGAGGAAAGCTGTCTGAAGCAGCCACAGCGCCCAACGGCGCGCGCCCGTCAGGCGGGTGTGCGGCGCACGGCGCCACTGGACCGCGACCAGCACGACGGCAAGCAAGACCAGAATCAGTGACCAGGCGGGCCAGCCCGCCAGGAAAACGATGTGGCCTTTGGCGTAGGCGGCGGGCGGGTATTTGAACAGAAACTCGAACATTCCGCCCTCAGTGCGTCATCGCGTAAATGATGTAGTTGATCCCGATGCGATAAGCCAGTGAAGCGTAAGGCTCCGGGTAGCGCGGGTGATCGGCCCATTCCCAGGCGTCGCCCAAATCCATGTTGTGACAAATGGCCACCATGACGCGTCCCTGGTCGTCGTAGACGGCGCGCCAGCGCGGCTCGACGCCGTCCTTTTCGTAAAGGCGCCCGCTATACCAATACTGGATGCCGGGAACCTGGAAGCGCTCATCAAGGTCGTACAGGACGTGGAAAATGGGATCTTTGGAGTCCAAGTCAACCACTGGGCGATCCGGGAAAACGCGGCTCAGGGAGGCCATGAAGTTCTCCCACTCCCACGTGCCGTGGAAGTCATCCACCATCAGGAAGCCGCCGCGTAGCAGGTACTCGCGCAGCCGCCGGCACTGCGCGTCAGTCAAATCCCAATGGCCTACTTCGACCGCGTAAATCCAGGGCCAGTTGTAGATCTCGTCGGAGTCAAGATCCACCACTTGTTCGACGGAGCGGGTGTGAATTCGCGTCAGTCGGCGCACACCCTGCACGAACTGGCGGTCGGCCTTCCAGTAATCGGTAGCCCAGTTGCCGCGGAAGCCCCAGGCAAAGCGCACCGATGGGTAGCGCAGGCGGGCGAAAACGAACTCGGTCTTTTCGTTACCGTCGGGCGGAAAGGGCGCGTCGTCGTTGTCCACTTCGTAGCGGAACCGGCCGAAGCGGCCCTGGAAGGCCAGCAGGCTGATGCCCAGCAGCAACGCGCCGCAAAGCAGGGTAAGGCGCATCGTCGTGCCCCCTGATGATTGACTTCAGGATAGCACGGCGAGGCGGGCGCCGCAGCCCGGAGCGGGCTCAGGCCGCCAGCAGGAATTCGAGGTTCCAGCCGCAGATCACGCTGGCCTGGAACTTTTCGCCGCCCGGACCCGGCCAGTGCGTCTCCAGGCTTACGTAACCCGAGTAGCCGGAATCAAGCAGAGCAGCGATCTGGCCCTTCCAGTCCAGCGCGCAGCAACCCAGAGCTCCCCAGCGCGGCTGGCCGTTCACCAGGTGACAGTCCTTGGCATGCACGTGCGCGATGCGGTTGGCCGGTAGTCTGGAGAAGCCGTCGGGGTAAGGAATCTCGCCGGCGACGTAAGCGTTGGCCGGATCCCAGACCGCTTGTAGGTTGGGATGATCCACGGCTGCCAAAACGCGCGCCACGTCGGCGCCGGTCGAAACATTGCAAGCGTGCTCGTTTTCCAGACCGATGATCAGATCCTCGGGCGCAGCCTGGCGCGCCAGATCGCCCAGCGCTTCGATGATCCGCGGGAAGCAGCGCTCAGGTTCGACCGTGCGCCAGTAAGAAAAGACACGTATGATGCGGGCGCCGGTGCGGTGAGCTATGTCAAAGGCACGGCGCAGCAGCCGCGGCTGATCTTCGAAGGTGTGCTTAGAAGCGAACACATCATGCTGGAAGCGCGTGTCCAGCTCCGGCCCGCCGGGCAGAACGCATTTCAGTATGGGTGACGACAGCGAGATGACCTTCAATCCCTCTGAGGCGACGATCTGCCTGGCGCGCTCCACCTCCTCGTCGCTCAAATCAAGGATGTTCTTTCCGAAGACCACTCGCAGCTCCGCGCCGGTCATTCCTATTTGCGCCATAGCGCGGACGGCGGTCTGAAGGTCCGGGGAAAACTCATCGGTAATGGCCGCGGTAGGAAGTCGGGTTTGCATGACCAAAGACATTGTACTGAAGCTGAGATCCGGCAAGTGGTACTATGCGGGTTTCGCCTTGAGCCCGGAAAGCTGGACGCAGAACTACAACCCCCTGGGGAACACGGCGCTGTCCACGGCCGTGGCGGCCTTCCCTGTCTGCCTGTTGTTTTATCTGCTGGCGGTGCGCAAGACGATCGCCTGGCGAGCGGCGATCTACGCCTTCCTGGCGGCGGTGGCGCTGGCGATGGTCGCTTTCGGGATGCCTGCGCGGATGGTTGCTGCCGCCGTAGGGCACGGCCTGGTTTACGCCGTGGTCCGGATCGCCTGGACGCTGGTGGCCGCGGTGTTCGTTTACGAGCTGACGGTGGAGACCGGGCATTTCACCGTAATCAAGGAGTCCATCAGCGGCATCACGCCGGACCGCCGGCTCCAGGTGCTGCTGATCGCCTTCGCCTTCGGCGCGGTGCTGGAGGGCGCGGGCGGCGGGGGAGCGCCGGTGGCTATCTGCGGGGCTATGATGGCGGGCATCGGCTTCCACCCTTTTGAGGCCGCGGTGCTTTGCTTGATTGCCAACACGGCGCCGGTGGCCTGGGGCGGAGTGGGCAATCCCATTCGCACGTTGGTGGCCGTGACAGGCCTGCCGGAGGCCGACCTGAGCGCCATGGTGGGACGGATTCTTCCCTGGACCGCACTGCTGTTGCCCTTCTGGCTGGTGCGTTGGCAGGTGAAGTCGCGCGAGATGCTGGAGGTCTGGCCGGGGCTGATCGCCTGCGGAGCCACTTTCGGAGCGGTTCAGTTCCTCTGGTCGAACTACGTGGACGCGGCTCTGGTGGACATTATGGGCGGCATGATGACGCTGGCTGTGCTGGCGGTGTTCTTCCGCCGGTGGCGCCCGAAGCGGATCTGGCGATACAGTTGGGACACGGAGCCGAACAGAGCCGCCCAGCCGGAACATTCTTTTAGGAAAGTGTTGCATTCGTGGGCGCCCTTCCTGCTGCTGGCGCTGTTCGTGATCGTCTGGGGTCTGCCGCCCGTCAAACGCGTCCTGGATGCAGTGACGCTTCGCCGGCCTGTTCCCTGGCTGCACAATCTGGTGATTCGCACGCCGCCGGTGGTGGCCGAAGCCCATCCCGAGCCGGCGGTGTTCGATTTCGCGTGGCTTTCCGCGGTGGGCACGGCGACGTTTATGGCAGGTTTGGCGGCCGGGCCGCTGCTGGGTCTCTCCCTCCGCCAGACGCTGCGCGTGTTCCTGCGAACCGTGCGGCGCATGCGTTACAGCCTGGCGGCGATCCTGGCGATGCTGGGGTTGGGCTTCGTCACTCGCTACTCGGGCATGGACGCCGTGATGGGACTGGCGATGGCGAACACCGGGAAGCTTTTCCCGCTGTTCGGGACGTTGATCGGCTGGCTCGGGGTGGCGCTGACGGGGACCGACGCCGGGTCCAACGCTCTGTTCGGCAGCCTACAGGTGATCACAGCCAACAGACTCGGCCTCAGCCCCGTACTGATGGCGGCGGCGAATTCCGCCGGCGGAGTGATGGGCAAGATGATTGACGCGCAATCCATCATCGTGGCTTGCGCGGCCACCGGCCAGGAAGGCAGGGAAGGCGATCTGTTTCGCGCCGTACTGAAGCACAGCATCCTGCTGGCGTTGATTGTGGGCGGAATTGTGACTCTTTACGCCTACGTGCTTACCGACTGGGTGCCGCACGGGCACCGTTTCTGGTAAGCGTTCCGCTGCTAGACGTTGCGCCGTCCCTACGCCCGGCTTATCATGTAGGCGAAAGGCGCCTCCGGTCTTGATGCCGCAGCCCGACGCCAGCGCCGCCCGCTCCGCGAGTCTGTTCTGGAAGATCTGGGAGAAGACCTGGTGGTTGATTGGGTTGTTGTTCGTCGGCGCCAACGCGTGGGGCGCGTCCCGCTACGGCTGGGCCGTTGTGTTGCGCTGCTGGGCTGCGGGTTTCGCAATTCTGGGCCTGGCGATCCTGCTTTACGGCCGGCGCGCCCGGCGCCGCGCAACGGAATCCTTAAGCTGGCTGCCGGTTGAGGCGCGCATCCTGCGCTCGGAGCTGGTCCGGGAAGTCCAGCGCTCTCACAGCAGCGAGCCCGGCTCCATCCAGTACATGACTTATTGGTATCCGGAGATCGAGTACGAGTACGAAGTGCAGGGGCGCAGCTACATTTCCAACCGGGTTCTGCTGGTGCGCGTCAATTTCCCGGAGCCGAAAGCCCGGGAGATGGTCGCGCGTTACCCGGCGGGCGCCCGCGTGCAGGCTTGGTGCGACCCCAGACGTCCTGCTTCCGCGGTGCTCGAGCGCGGGCTGGCAGGTTACGAAAGCCAGTATCGCATTCCTCTCATTGTGGGAGCAGCCTTTCTGCTGCTGGGTCTGGCGGGACTGGCGGTCCTCGGACCGCTCGCCGGGTGACGACTAAGCCCGCCAGCGGCAGCGCGCCACAGCTTCTCTCCAACCTGCCAGCAGTTGCTCGCGGCGCGAGGCCGGCATGCGCGGCTCGAAGACGCGCTCAATCTGCCAGAAGCTCTCCAGCTCCTCAATGCTTTTCCAAAAACGCACCGCCAGGCCGGCCAGCCAGGCCGCGCCCAGCGCCGTGGTTTCGGTGTCCGCCGGCCGCACGATAGGCCGGTCCAGAATGTCGGCCTGGAACTGCATTAGGAAGTTGTTGGCGGCCGCGCCGCCGTCCACGCGCAGCTCGCGCAAAGGCTGACCGGCGTCAGCCTCCATGGCCACGATCAGGTCTCGCGTTTGGTAAGCAATGCTCTCCAGTGCGGCGCGCACCAGGTGGGCGCGGCCGGCGGCGCGCGTCAGTCCTGTGAGAATCCCGCGCGCGGTGGAATCCCAATGGGGCGCGCCCAGGCCCACGAAGGCAGGGACCAGGTAGACGCCCGCGGTGTCGGCCACCGAGGAGGCTACCGCCTCGGATTCCGCAGCGGTGGCAATCAGGCCGAGCTCGTCACGCAACCACTGTACGGCGGCGCCGGCGATGAACACGCTGCCTTCCACGGCAAACTGCGGCCGCGCCTCAGGCGAGGCCGCGCGAGTCGCCAGCAGCCGGTTGTTGGAGACCGGCTGGTGATCGCCGGTGTGCAGGAGAGCGAAACATCCCGTGCCGTAAGTGTTTTTTGAAAGCCCCGCCCGGAAACAAGCTTGCCCGGCCAGCGCGGCCTGCTGATCGCCGACGATGCCGCCGATTGGGATCTCCGCCCCCAGTAATTCCGGGCGCGCAGCGCCGACCACGGAACTGGAAAGCACGATGCGCGGCAGCATGGCGCGCGGGATTTCGAATTGGGCGAGCAGCGCGTCGTCCCAGTCTCCGGCGCTCAGATTCATGAGCATGGTGCGCGAGGCGTTGGAGGGATCGGTGACGTGAGCCCGTCCGCCGGTGAGCTTCCAAATCAGCCACGCGTCTACGTTGCCGAACAGCAATTCGCCGGCTTGCGCTTTGGCTCGCGCTCCGGGAACGTTATCCAGGATCCAGCGGATCTTGCTGGCTGAGAAATAGGCGTCCACCACCAGTCCGGTGCGCCGCGTGATCTCGGCAGCCACGGGCGAGGCGGCAAGCTCGGCGCAGTAGTCCGCAGTGCGCCGGCACTGCCAGACGATCGCCGGCGCGATGGGGCGGCCACTGGAGCGTTCCCAGACGACCGTGGTCTCACGCTGGTTGGTTATGCCGATCGCGGCAATGGCCGAAGCCTGCACCCCACAGGCCTCCAGCACGCGACGCGCGGCCTCTAGTTGCGCCTCCCAGATCTCGCCGGGATCCTGCTCAACCCAGCCGGGCTGCGGATAGCGGGGCTGGATCGCGACCGACTCCATGCCTATCCGGCGTCCCTCGCCGTCATATAGCGCCGCGCGGGCGCTGGTGGTGCCTTCGTCCAATGCCAGGATATAGCGCACGGGGTCATTTTATACGCAGCCGACGCCGCCTTGCCGCGGCCTCCATATAGAATGAAAGGTGGTATGTTCTTCCGCCGCACACGCCCCCGCGAGCCTGGTTTTGAGGAGCTGATTCAGCGTCTCGGCGCCTGGGGATTCCTGGTTGAGCCTCAGTCTGATGGCAGCGTCCGCGTCACGCGCGACGGCTGCGCGGCGCGCGTGCGTCAGGGGACTGACGGCAAGCCGGTGATGGAGCAAGCCGGATGGGTGCTGGACGGACAGACGGCCAGGTTAGTGGATGGCGGCTTTCAAAAGTTCTGGCTCGCGCCCGGCGGACGACGGCAACCCGCGCTGGCCGCACAACTGAAAGCCCTCCACAGTTTCGAAGAAGACCTCCGCGAAGCGTTGGGCTTGGTGAGTTTCTACAACACGTCGCTGGGCACGGTGAACGCCCTCCATCTTTACGACCGGCTGAAATGTCGCGAGGACGGCGCCCTGCGCTGAGTCGCCGGCGCCGGCTGATCAGACATCGTAGAGAAAGCGGGTTTCCAGCCTGATGCCGGGATGCAAAGAGTGATAAACCGGACACGCCTGTGCCGCGCGCTCCAGCCGCCGGCGCTCCTCCTCAGCCAGCCTGGCCGGCAGGTGCAAGCTTACATCCAACCTGCCGATACGCCGGGGGTTCGACTCCATGTGCTTGGCCACCTGCATGTGCATGCCCGAAACGTCCAGGCCCTCTCGCTCGGCCACCAACCCGATGATGGTCATCATACAGGCGCCCAGTGCGCCGGCTACCAAATCCGTGGGTGAAAACGACGATCCCTCACCTTGGTTGTCGCGCGGCGCATCGGTCACCAGCTCGACGCCCGACGGCTCGTGCAAAAGGCGAACTTTCTTGCGGCCTAGATAGCGGCCTTCAATCAGTACGCTCATAAGCGTTTACGAGTAACCTAACAGAGCCCGTGCGCCGGCCGGAGGCGTAGCTTACGCGGCTCTCGCGAGATGTTGGTGGAGTCCCGTGGCCGGAGGAATGCTTGATCCGGATCAGCTCTTGGCCGCAACCTTGACGTGGCACTTGTTGCAGTTGCCGGTGCTGGCGAAAGCCTTTCCGCCGCTGACGTGGCAGGCGGCGCAAGAGGTCTTCTTGGCCTCGGCAGGCTTGTGCATCCCAGCCTTGAAGTTCAGAGGCGCTTTGGCATCCTGGGGCCACAGCGCATCATGGCAGACCTTGCAGTCACCTCCGGCGCGTTCACCATGCTTGGCGTGCAAGAAGGTGACGTTGCCCATTTTGCTCTGGAAGACGAGCTTCTCGGGCGCCTTCTTTTCCTGGGCGCTCGAGATTGTCAAGGCGGCCGCCAGGGTGAAGGCCGCAATAGCACTCATCAACAGGCGCATCGAGTTCCTCCCGCAATCATCACAGGCCCGCGAGCCTTAAACCTACAATGTTATCATCCTGGCGGCCTTGCAAACCGGGGCCGGGCGCACCCCGATTGACGATCGCGCCCGCTCGGAGTAGGCTTGAAGGTGAGGAGCCACAATGACCCGCTACGCGCCATCGCGTCACTACCTGCGCGCAGCTTTGGCGGCGCTGGCGTTCGCGGTCTTCTCGGGCTGGTGCGGGAGCAGGTGGACCCCCGCCCTCATTCCCGCCGCCTTATTGTTGGCCAGCGCCGTTGTCCTGCTGCTGCTGGCCTTACAGCCGGCGGTAGAGATCCAAGACAAATATCTGCTCCTCGGCCGAAGACTGATACGCTGGGCGGACATTCGGCGGGTGGACCGCACCGGCTGGACCTCGCCGTTGGTCGTTCGGCTGACGCTGGCCGATCACCGCCGGCTGTTGCTGGTTTACCCCGGCGATCCGGAGTCTGCCAGTAGCCTACTGCGGCAGATTCGTCGCCTGGCGCGCGAGGCCCTCATTGACGGAATCCCGTACCGGCAGTACTGGGGCGAAACCCCCGTCGCCAAGAACGAGCGGCGGGCGGCGCCGCCCAAGTTCCACCTGCTGCGCCCGGAAGATGAGGCAGAGGTCGAGCGCATGTACCACCGGCTGAAGACCGTCGGGCGGCTGGACCCGAAGAACTCTGGCGACGAAGAATAGCCGGTGCTCCCGTCTCGTTCGCGTTTTGCTCGCTGGCTGGTGTTGGCAGCGTTGCTGGTGTTGATCGTCGCGGCTTATCCCGTTTGGCTGGCGGCGATAGGCGGCTACTTGGTCTGCCAGGAGCAGCCTATCCCGGCTCCCGTCGTAGTCACTTTGGCCGGCGGCTGGCGCGGCAACCGCATCCTGAAGGCCGCCGAGATGGTGCGCGCAGGTTACGCCCACCGCGTTCTGGTCAGCGGACCGCCGCTCTACGGCAGAAGCGAGGCGGATCTGGCCATAGATTACGCCGTCCAGCAAGGCTGCCCCAGAGAGTGGTTCACGCCGCTGCGGCACCAGGGGCTGTCTACTTTGGAGGAAGCCCGGATAATCGCCGAGGAATTGAGGCGCCTCGGGGTGAAACGTTTTCTGCTGGTCACCAGCGACTACCACACCCGCCGTTCGCGGGCGTGTTTTCGCAAGGCGGCTCCAGACCTGGATGTGCGCGTTATCGGCGCCGCGGATGAGGACTTCCCAAACCCGTGGTGGAAGAGCCGCCAAGGCTGGAAGACCGTGCTGCTGGAATGGCTCAAGACGGCTGCTTTCCGGCTGGGGATGTAAGCCGTGCGCGAGGCTTGGAGCAGCCTTAAGCCCTACTTGTGGCGCCACAGGCGCGGGCTGGTCTTGGGTATGGGCGCACTGGTCTTCAAGGACCTGCTTGCCGCTGCGCTGCCGCTGCTCATCCGCGCGGGCATTGATTCGATCGCCGGGCGCTTTCATTTGCCCACGCTGCTCGGCTTCTGCGGGCTACTGGTCGCGTTGGCCGCCGTGAAGGGCGTCTTCCAGTATTGGATGCGGGTGATTCTGATCGGCATCTCCCGGGACATTGAGTACGATCTGCGCAACGATCTGTTCGCTCATTTGCTGACGCTTTCCCCCGCTTTCTTCGCCCGCACGCGCACCGGTGACATAATGGCGCGGGCGACCAACGATCTGAACGCCGTCCGCATGATGCTGGGGCCGGGCCTGATGTACTGGTCGGAGACCTCGCTCACGTTCGTGCTGGCCGTGGCGGTGATGTCCTCGGTGGACTGGCAGCTCACGCTGCTGGCTTTGGCGCCCGCGCCAATGGTCAGCCTGGTGGTGTTTTGGTTCGGGCGCCTGATTCATGCGCGCTTTGAGCGCCTCCAGGAAATGTTTTCCGACATCACCAGCCGCGTGCAGGAATCCCTCGCCGGAGTTCGCGTTCTGCGGGCCTATGTGCAAGAAGATGCTGAACTGCGGCGGTTCGAGCAACTTAATCGGGCCTATGTTTCCCAGAGCCTGCGCCTGGCGCGCATTTCCGGCTTGTTTCTGCCGTTGCTGCAAGCCTTGGTCGGGCTGACGTTCCTGATAGTGTTGTGGGCCGGCGGCGTACGCGTGCTTGCCGGCCGCATCAGTCTGGGCACCTTCGTCATGTTCAGCACCTACATGGGCATGCTCATCTGGCCCATGATAGCCATGGGATGGGTGGTCAACCTGATCCAACGCGGCAACGCGTCGCTGGGGCGGATTCGCCAGATTCTCGCCGAGCGGCCCGGCTTGGCGACGCCGGCGCGTCCGCGGCCCATAGCGGAAAAGGCAAGTATCGAGTTCCGTGACGTAAGTGTGCTTTTCCCAGGGGTGCGGGCGCTGGATCGAGTGAATCTTAAGATCGCCTGGGGCGAGACGGTGGCGATTGTCGGACGCACCGGCAGCGGCAAGAGCACGCTTGTCCGCTTGATCCCTAGATTGCTGGACCCCGATGAAGGCCAACTGTTGCTGGGGGGCGTGGATCTCCGCGAGCTTTCTCTGCCTGACCTGCGGCGGCGGATCGGTATGGTGCCGCAGGAAACCTTCCTGTTCAGCGGCACCCTGGCCGACAACATCGCCTTCGGCCTCGAGCAGGTTTCCGAGGCCGAGATCCTGCGGGCGGCCGAACAGGCGGGGCTGGGGCCGGATCTGGCCGGCTTCCCCCAAGGCATTCACACTCTGATCGGTGAGCGCGGCCTGACGCTGTCGGGAGGGCAAAAGCAGCGCACCGCCATTGCCCGCGCCATTCTGCGAGATCCGGAAGTCCTGATCCTGGATGATGCGCTCTCCAGCGTGGACACGCTGACCGAAGAGCGCATCCTGGCGGGTCTGGCGACATTGATGCGCGGGCGCACCACGGTCCTCATTTCCCACCGCGTCTCGACCGTTCGTCAGGCTGATCGCATCGTGGTGTTGGACGCCGGCCGCATAGTGGAAGAGGGAACGCACAGCGAATTGATCGCCGGCGGCGGATACTACGCCGACCTATATCAGAAGCAGCTTCTTGAAGAAGAGCTGGAGGCGGTCTGATTTTGGTAACCCGCCGGGGGTAGACTGCGCCTAACTAACTTAGCGCCTGCGGGGATGTATCGGCTTGCAGATTTGGGGGTCAGCCAAACCGCAGGCCGAAGAGGGGACAATTTTAATGCGGCGAGCGAGATGGTTTTGCGCTGTGGCTTTACTGTGCTGGCCTGTGATGGCGCAGAAAGCGCGGCTGCGCGACGCGCCGACCTTGTGGATGCCCGCTCTGGTGGATTCCAACAGCCCGGTCTTCTGGTGGGACGGCCAGATACACATATACAATTCCGCCGGCTCTCCGGTGCTCAGTTGGGGGCCCAACCAGTTTGCCCCGTTGGTTTCGCAAGCGGTGCAGGTGGACACTCAAGAGCATTTCCCTATGTGGATCGAGGCCGCCTGGCTGGACGAGGACGGAACCATCCTGGCCTGGTATCACCACGAACCGGGGGGCGTGTGCCCCGGCGGCGAGCTCACGGCCCCGCAAATCGGGGCCCTGATCTCGCGCGACGGCGGGCGGAGCTTTCAGGATCTGGGGCTGATTCTCACCTCGGGTGACCCACCGGATTGCTCGGCGAAGAACGGCTTTTTCGCCGGGGGCCACGGTGATTTTTCGGTGATTCTGGACAGGGAGAGACAGCATTTTTACTTCCTATTCGGCAATTACGGGGGTGAGATGGCCGGGCAGGGCGTGGGAATAGCACGGCTAGCCTTCGAGGATCGGCTGAATCCGGTCGGCGCGGTCTGGAAGTATTATGCCGGTGGCTGGGACGAGCCGGGCTTGGGAGGACGTCTGACGCCCATTTTTCCAGTGGGAACCGCCTGGCAGCGTGAGGACGCGAACGCTTTCTGGGGGCCTTCCGTTCACTGGAACAACTACCTGGAAACCTACGTCGTGCTACTCAACCACGCTTGCTGTGAGCCGCGCTGGCCCGCCGCGGGCGTCTTCATCAGCTTCAACCCGGACATCGGCGATCCGCTGGGCTGGACTACGCCAAAGAAGTTGATGGACCATCCGCATGGCTATTACCCTCAGGTGGTGGGACTGGGCTTTGGGGAAAGCGATACGCTAGCCGGTCAAGTGGCGCGATTCTACCTGCACGGCGTCTCAAACTGGGAAATCGTATTCAGCGCGGAGGACGAACCCGAAGAGGAGGAGCCGGAGCCGCCCATTGAGGACGTGGTACCACCCAATCGCGCGCCCTAGGCTAAGCCAACATCCGCCGCCTTGCTTTTTGGGGTCCTTAATCACTGCTGGTACGCCCGCCGCGACTTGAACGCGGGACCTCTTGCTCCGGAGGCAAGCGCTCTATCCAACTGAGCTACGGGCGCAATTCCACTCCTATTGTACCCCGCCGGGACTTCGGCCGGAAGCGGAATTCGACTTGGCCGGAGCCTTGGACTTGGCAGGCGACGCCTTCTTGTGAGCCAGGGATCCTCCGCCAGGCTCCGCCAGCAGGGACTCAATCTGGGTCCGCATGTTCTTCTCTTTGTCCAGGAAAAAGGGATCATCAGCGCTGTACTGCGCACGAATAATCCCTTTGCGGTCCACAAACACAAGCTGCGGCACCAGCATGCGCAGGATCGGAGAATGCTGGAGGAAGTCCATGACGCTCTCGCGCGTGCCTACACCTACCGGGAAACTCAGTCCCAGGTTCTTCACATAATCCGGCACCAGCATCATGGCCATGTCGTTGAAAGCTACTCCTATGGGCTGGAATCCGCGCGCTCCGTATTCCTTGTACATCCGGTTCAGCACGCGCGAGGCGTCCTGGCAGGCCGGGCAGGTCGTAAGCAGGAATTCCAAAGCCACCACCTTGCCCCGGTACTGGCTCAGGAGCAACTGCTGGCCGTTCGCCAGCTTGACGGAAAATTCGGGCGCCGGGCGCGGCACCTGGGCGCCGGCCAAGCTCAAGGCCGCCAGGGCCGTAACCGCAGGCAGAAGACTTGCACGCACCAGATCCTCCAGAAGCCACCAGTTTACCTCAGCTCGACGGCCCCGGCAGTTTCGATCCAAGGCAAGGCAGATTTCTGACAACCCGCGAAGGTTTTTCTGCGTCTGAATGAGTGCAAGGAGGGTGCTGACGATGGTGACCAGGATGCCGATGAGAAAGGAAGAACGCGCCTGGGTCTACTGCCCGATCTGCACGCACACGGTGGAGGCGCCGGTAATCTGGTCGGGCAAGAAGGCGCAGGTCAGGCCCGGCGAGAGGTGTCCTCGGTGCCGCGCCCCGCTCGAGGCCGGCAGAGTACTGAAGGACCGGGCAGCGGCTGCGTGATCCGGTCCCGCGGGCATAGTACCATGCGGCTCTCGGTCGGCTTGCGTTACCCCCTAGCGCATGGTGTATAGTGAGGGACGACGGCATGAGACGGAAAACGGGCACGGGTTACAGTCAGGCCGTTCCCAAGGAGCTGTTGGATCACGCCAGGCGCTCGCTGGAGGGCGACAGGCCCCGCAAGGCCGCCAAGTGCGTGGTATGCGGCGCTGAGTGCAGCCCGACCTCCACCGAATCCCTGTGCTGGGTGTGCCGCCGCCTTAAGATCAGCGCCTGGCGCGAGATCGAACAGCAGATACCGGCCCAGGAGTGACCCAAGGGCCGGTTGCTTTCCCCTGTCCCTTGGCTATGGCCCTACGCCTCAGCAACGCGCGGGGTCCGCAGCTTCCGGATCCAGGCCCAGCTCCAGGATGGCCTGGTGAGCGCGCTGCGGGTCAAACCGACCCTCTCGCGCCAGCGCCGCCAGTCCTGCCGCAGCTATAGCCTCCGCGTTGATTTCGAAGAAGCGCCGCAGGTGCTGCCGGTTGTCGCTGCGCCCGAAACCGTCCGTCCCGAGTGAGATCAGCCGGCCCGGCAGCCAGGGAGCGATCTGGTCCGCCACAGTCTTTACGTAGTCGGTGGCGGCGATTACCGGTCCGGAGCGCCCCTCCATCACCTGAGCGATGTAAGGCCGGCGCGCGGGCTGCTCAGGATGCAGGCGATTCCAACGTTCCACCTCCAGAGCCTCTCGCCGTAGCTCGCTGTAACTGGTGACGCTCCAGACCTGCGCCGCTACTCCGTAGCGCTCGGCCAGCAAGGCCTGAGCCCGCAGCGCTTCGTTCAGGATCGGCCCGCTGCCGAACAGTTCCAGTTGCGCCGGGCCCTGTTGCGGCCCGCGGATCGGATAAATCCCTTTGAGAATGCCCTCCCGGACCCCTTCGGGCATGGGCGGCTGCGGGTAGTTCTCGTTGTACAGCGTCAGATAGTAAAACAAATCTTGGTTTTCTTGATACATTCGGCGGATCCCGTCCTGTACAATGACGGCGATCTCGTAGGCGTAAGCCGGATCCCAGGCGGCGCAGGTGGGGATCAGGCTCATCAGAAGCTGGCTGTGCCCGTCCTGGTGCTGGAGCCCTTCGCCGGCCAGAGTGGTGCGGCCCGCGGTGGCGCCTAGCAGGAATCCCTTGCCGCGCGAGTCGGCAAAGGCCCACATCAGGTCGCCCACCCGCTGGTAGCCGAACATCGAGTAGTAAATATAAAAAGGAATCAGCGGCAGGCTGAGGTTCGCCCAAGCCGTCCCGGCGGCGGTGAAAGATGCCATCGCCCCGGCTTCTGTAATGCCCTCCTCCAAGATCTGGCCGTCGCGGGATTCCTTGTAGTAGAGGAACATCTCCTGGTCCACAGGACGGTAGAGCTGCCCATGGGCGGCGTAGATGCCGATCTGGCGGAACAGTGATTCCATGCCGAAGGTGCGTGCTTCGTCCGGGATGATAGGCACCACATAGCGGCCCAGCTCGGGATGCCGCAGCATCAGGGTCAACAGGCGCACGAAAGCCATGGTGGTTGATACTTCGCGGCCCGCCGATCCGCGCAGCATCTCATCGAAGTACGCAAGCTCCGGCGCGCTCACCCGGATTGCCGCCGGCTTGCGCTCAGGCAGGAAGCCGCCCAGCGCCCGCCGGCGCTCTTTGAGATACCGCATTTCGGGGCTGTCCTCCGGCGGGCGGTAGAAGGAGGCGGTGTGAATGTTCTCCGGCGGGATGGGAATCTCGAAGCGCCGGCAGAACTCCTCCATCTCCTGCTCGTTGAGCTTCTTCTGCTGATGCGTGATATTGCGCCCCTCGCCGGCTTCGCCCAACCCATAGCCCTTGACCGTCTTGGCCAGAATCACCGTGGGCGAGCCGGTGTGTCGCACCGCGGCCAGATACGCGTTGTAAACCTTTTGCGGATCGTGACCGCCGCGGCGCAACCGCCAGAGGTCCTCGTCGCTCAAGTCCTTCACCAGCTCCAGCAGTTCCGGATGTTTTCCAAAGAAATCTTTGCGAATATAAGCGCCGCCCCGCGTCACGTAAGTCTGGTAGTCTCCGTCCAGGCATTCGTTCATGCGCTCGACCAGTAAGCCGGTTCTGTCCCGCGCGAGCAGCGGATCCCAGTTTTCCCCCCAGATCACTTTGATGACGTTCCAGCCCGCGCCTCGGAACAGCCCTTCCAGCTCCTGGATGATCTTGCCGTTTCCCCGCACCGGGCCGTCAAGCCTCTGTAAGTTGCAGTTGACGACAAAGATGAGGTTGTCCAGCCGTTCAAAGGCGGCGATGCGCAGGGCGCCGGTGGACTCGGGCTCATCCATCTCACCGTCACCCAGAAAGGCCCAGACCTTGCGCGGCGAAGGCGGCAGCAGGCCGCGATTCTCCAGGTATCGCAGCAGGCGCGCCTGATAAATGGCATTTATGGGCCCCAAGCCCATAGAAACCGTGGGGAACTGCCAGAAGTCCGGCATGAGCCAGGGGTGCGGATAACTTGACAAGCCGGGCTGCTCACGCAGTTCGTGCCGGAAGTTTTCCAGGTGTCGCTCGTCCAGGCGACCCTCCAGGTACGCGCGCGCATAAACTCCCGGAGAGGCATGCCCCTGGAAATAGACGAAGTCGCCGGGTTGGTCCCCGTAGGCGGCATGGAAGAAGTGATTGAAGCCCACCTCCAGCAATGTGGCCAGCGACGCGTAAGTCGAGATGTGGCCGCCGATGCCGGCGTCGTACTTGTTGGCGCGCACCACCATCGCCAGCGCATTCCAGCGAACCAGACTCTTGATGCGGCGCTCCACCGCCCGGTCGCCCGGGTAAGGTTCTTCTTGCTCGGGCGGAATAGTGTTCACGTAGGCAGTACTCAGACGGGGCGCCGCGGCTGCGCCAAGCACGGCCGCGCGGTCCAGCAGGCGATTCAATAGATAGCCCGCTCGCTCGGCCCCCGACTCGCGAACTATTTCCTCAAAAGCTTCCAACCACTCAGCGGTCTCCTGGGGATTCAGGTCCTTTGTTTTGAGCATGTTCGGCCCAGTCTTCCTCCAGCATAGCGCGGGCGGCGCCGCTCAGCGCACCCACCCTCGGCGACTATAATTAGGGAATGGCGTCCACCGCTGCGGGATTGGTTTCGCCGGACGTGCTGGCCAACTACGAGGCCGTGATCGGGCTGGAGGTTCACGTCCAGCTCGCCACGCGCACCAAGATCTTCTGCGCTTGCCCGACCAGCTTCGGCGCCCCGCCCAACACCAACGTCTGCCCGGTCTGCCTGGGCTTGCCCGGTGCACTGCCGGTGCTGAACCGCGAGGCGGTGGAAATGGCTGTGAAAGCCGCTCTGGCTTTAAATTGCGCCATTCGCCAGCCTTACTCCCAATTCGCGCGCAAGAATTATTTCTATCCGGATTTGCCCAAGGGCTACCAGATCAGCCAGTACGACAAGCCGCTGGCTGAAAACGGGTGGCTGGAGATCTTGGTGGACGGCGCGCACAAGCGCATCGGCATCACGCGCGTGCATCTGGAGGACGACGCCGGCAAAAGCATCCACGAAGGCTTCCGGGATTCGGACCGCTACACCTACGTGGATCTGAACCGCTGCGGCACGCCGCTGATCGAGATCGTCTCCGAACCCGATTTGCGCAGCTCCGAGGAAGCCTATGCCTACCTGACCGAGCTGAAGTTGCTGATGCAGTACGTCGAGGTCTCCAGTTGCGACATGGAGAAAGGCCATCTGCGCTGCGACGCCAATGTCTCGGTGCGTCGCCGCGGCCAGCAGGGGTTCGGCACCAAGGCTGAGGTCAAGAACCTGAATTCCTTCCGGTTTCTCAGGCAGGCGCTGGATTACGAAATCGCACGCCAGGTGGCGGTGCTGGAATCCGGCGGCACGGTGGTGCAAGAGACTCGGCTCTACAACGTGGACACCGGCGAGACCGTGGGCATGCGCAGCAAGGAGCACGCCCACGATTACCGCTACTTTCCGGAGCCCGATCTGCTGCCCTTGCGCATCAGCCCGACCTGGCTGGAGCGCATCCGGGCGTCCATGCCCGAGCTGCCCGCCCAAAAGCGACGCCGCTTCGTCGAGCAGTACGGCTTGCGTGAGTACGACGCCCAGGTGCTCACTCTCACACGCGCCCTGGCGGAGTACTTCGAGCGCGCCGCGGCGGCTTCGGAGGATCCGCGAGCCACGGCCAACTGGGTCATGGGTGATCTGCTGGGCGCGCTTAAGGCCGAGGGCAAGGAGATCACCGAATCGCCCGTCAGCCCGGAGCAGCTTGGTGAGCTGGTTACGCTCATCGTGCGGGGCGAGATCTCCGGCAAGTTGGCCAAAGAGATCTTCGCCAAGATGTTCGCTACCGCCGAATCGGCGCGGGCGGTTATCGAGCGCGAGGGTCTCAGGCAGATCAGCGACGCGGAAACGCTCTCACGCATCATAGACGAAGTGCTGGCCGCCAATCCCAAGCAGGTCCAGCAATACAAGAGCGGCAAGAGCGGCGTGCTGGGCTTTTTGGTGGGTCAGGTGATGAAAGCCACCCGCGGGCAGGCCAACCCGCAAGCCGTCAATCAGTTGCTCAAGGAGAAGCTGGGCTGAGGGCGCCGGCGGATTCGAGACGGCCTTCGCAGGTTCCCTACAATGGAGGAAATGTTGTCCGCTGACACCGACTTTTATCGCATTCAGAAACTGCCGCCCTACGTCTTCAGCGTGGTCAACGAGATGAAGGCCCGTCTGCGGGCCGAGCAACTGGATGTGGTTGATCTCGGCATGGGCAATCCCGACGGCGCCACTCCGCGGGTGGTGGTGAGCAAGCTGGTGGAGGCGGCGCGCATCGCCCGCAACCATCGCTACTCGGTTTCGCGCGGCATCACGCGGCTGCGCGAGGAAATCGTCAAGCGCTACCAGGCCAACTACGGCGTGAGCCTGGACCCGGAGCGCGAGGCCATCGTCACCATGGGCGCCAAGGACGCGCTCGCACACCTGCTGTTCGCCGTGATCGGCCCGGCAGACGTGGTGGCCACGCCGAACCCGTGCTATCCCATTCACCAATACGGTGTGCTGATGGCCGAAGGGCAGGCCGCCCTGCTGGCGATGCCGACCCCGGCGGAGTTTCTGAACCGACTGGAGGACCTGTTCCGCGCCTCCTCCGCCAAGCCCCGGCTGGTGCTGGTTTCCTTCCCGCACAACCCCACTACACAGTGCGTGGAACTGGACTTCTTCCGAGAATTGATCCGCATGGCGGCGGCCCGCGGCGCCATGGTGGTGCACGATTTCGCTTACGCGGACATCTGTTTTGACGGCTACCGTGCGCCTAGCATTCTTCAGGTGGAAGGCGCCCGTGACGTGGCGGTCGAGATTTTCTCCATGTCGAAGTCCTACAACATGGCCGGTTGGCGGGTGGGCTTCTGCCTGGGCAATCCCAAGATGATCGCCGCGCTGGCGCGCATCAAGAGCTATTTGGACTACGGGGTTTTCCAGCCCATTCAGATCGCCGCTATCATCGCCCTGCGCGAATGCGAAGACGACACGCGCCGCATCGCGGCCACCTATCAGAAACGGCGCGACGTGCTGATCGAGGGGCTGCGGCGCGCCGGCTGGCAAGTTGAGCCGCCCCGGGGCTCGATGTTCGTTTGGGCGCCGGTGCCCGAGCCCTTCCGCCAGCTCGGGTCGCTCGAATTCTCCAAGCGGCTTCTGGAGCGGGCGCTGGTGGCGGTCTCCCCAGGGATCGGTTTCGGTCCGCTGGGCGAAGGGTACGTGCGCTTTGCGCTGGTGGAAAACGAGCACCGCATCCGCCAGGCCACGCGCTCGATCCGGCAGTTCCTGAAGACCGGAGCCCGTGACACAGCCTAATACCGGCCTGGGCGCACATGCCGAAGCAGACCCCGCCCGGCTGTTCACTGACAGCGTAGCCGACGACGACGCTCCCGGTGTGGCGCCTGAATTTCGGAGCTCAACCTCCCGGGGGTCCAGATCGCCGGCCGCCTGGGCGCTCGGGAGAACCAGAACGTCGTCATGGGCAAGGCCAGGCTGGAAGGGCCGGTTAAGGCGCTGATCCTCGTGCTAAAGGGAGCAGTGCTGGACTAGACTTGTAACTTGCCGCGGCCGGCCGCCGGCTGCGCAAGGGAGGCAGATACGTCAGTCCGAATCTTGCCGGCGCTGGATGCGGAAGTGATTGTAGTGGGCGGCGGTCCGGGCGGCGCGGCGGCCGCCTTCCACCTGGCACGTGCCGGCGTTGACGTTCTGATCTTGGAACGGGAGGTTTTCCCGCGGGACAAGGTGTGCGGCGATTTTCTGGGTCCCGCGGCGCTGGTCGATTTGGCTGACATGGGCCTGCCCCAGCGGGCGGACTACCTCCGGACAAACGTAATCCGCCGCGCGGCCCTTCATTTGGACGGCAAGTTACTCGTCCGCCGGACGCTCCCCAAGATTGCCGGACTGCCCGATTATGGCCGGGTGATCCCCCGCGCGCGCTTGGACGCGTGGCTGGCGGAAGCCGCCTGCCGTGCAGGCGCCAGGTTGCGGGAGGGCGTGCAAGTGACGGCTCTCGCTTCGGAGGCCGGAGGCGTGCTGGTGCAAACGCGCGGCGCCAAAGCATCCCAGTGCTGGCGCGCCAGGCTCCTCATCGGCGCCGACGGCAGCCACTCGATCTGCGCACAGTTCCTCCGCGGCTGCCCGCCCGGCTGGCGGGAGCGGATTTTCGCGGTTCGCGCCTATCTGGACGACTGCCGGGGGCCGGAAGACGAAGCCTCGCTGTTTTTCTCCAGCCGGCTCTTCCCGGGTTATTACTGGCTCTTCCCGACCGGCAACGGCCGCGCCAACGTAGGCCTGGGCGTGTTGCCGGGGAGCTTTCCCCGGCTCACGCCGGAGCTGCGCCGCAAGCTTGAGGCGGGCCTTATGCAGGACCCCGCGTTGCGTTCGCGCGTGGAGTCCGCCCGCACCTCGGCGCCGCCCGCGGGCTGGCCCTTGAACACTTACCAGCCCGGCGCTCGGCTGGCGGGCCGGCGCGTGCTGCTGGTGGGAGATGCCGCCTCTCTTGTCAATCCGCTGAACGGGGAAGGGATCCAATACGCGCTGCTCAGCGGGAAGCTGGCGGCGCAGGCCGCGCGCCGGTCGCTGGAGACAGGCAGCTTTACGGATGCAGATCTGGAGAGCTACGCGGCGCAGGTGCGCGACCGAATCGGCTCGGATTTGCTGCTGGCGCACTTGCTTATCCGCACCATTGCCAACCGCAGCTTGAACCCGCTATGGCTGGAAGCCCTGCGCCTGATCTGCACGCGGGCGCGGCTGGACCCCGGCTATGGGGAGCGCGTGGGAGGCTTGCTGGCGGGATCGTTACCTTTTCGGGAAGCCCTCTCACGGAAGGTCCTGCTGGGCACTTTAGAGCAAGCGGCCGCGCGTTCGGCGTTCAGAGCCGCATGGAGCCTGGTTCGCGGGCCTTCCGCCTGGGCCGGCGCCGCGATAGGCGCCGCAGGGTTGGGCTTTACCGCCGCCTGCGACGTAGCCCGCGACCCGCAAGGCTTTCTCCGTTGGGGCGCAGGCGCCGCCGAGGCCGCCTTGCGGTCTCTGGCCGTTCTGCCGCGGCTGCGCACGGGTAAGCGCCCCGCTTGAATCTACGCCCGTCACAGTTCCCGCTGGATCATGTAGAGCACGATGCTCTCCAAGAAGTCCTTATGCGGGCCCGGCAGGGCATCACGATACGCCCATTGAAACTCCCGGAGCGCTCCTTCGGCCAGCTCCCGCGCGGCCGCGCGCGCATACTCGATGCTGCCGTACTTATCCATCAGCCGGTATACCCAGCGCACGTCGCGTGCGGAACGCTCGGTGCGCGGCGTGCTCAAAAACCGCGACAGCCGCGTCTTCTCGGCAGGCGACGCATGATTGAACACGTGAATGAGCATCAGAGTGCGCTTGCCCTCCCAGATGTCGCCGCCGATCTCCTTGCCGTACTTGGCGCGATCCCCGGTGAGGTTCAACAAGTCATCCTGGATTTGGAAAGCAGCCCCCATGTAATAGCCGAACCGGTTGAACCCGTCCAGATCACAGCCGCCGGCGGTGGCGATCAGAGCGCCGATGCGGCAAGGATGGATGCATGTGTACCAGCAGGTCTTCTTGAGCGTCATGCGGAGGTAGTCGTCTTCGCTAAGATCACACTGGTTGTCCCGCACCCAGCCCAGCTCCATGGCCTGCCCCTCGACCGACTGCCTGACCATGTGCTCGATCTCGGCGAACACGCGCCAAGTCAATTCCGGCCCCAGCAAAGGCAGATTCTGCATCAACGGGCGGATACTCAACACGTTCATGGCGTCGCCCACGTTGACCGCGATGGCCAGCCCATGCTCGGCGTGCAGAGTGGGCAGGCCGCGCCGGTATTCGCTGCCGTCCTCGACGTCGTCGTGCACCAGGAAGGCGTTGTGAAACAGCTCCAGAGCGATGGCTGAGTTCAGGGCCGACCGCGTGTTGCCGCCGAACGCCCGGCAGGTGCCGATGCACAAGCCGGGGCGCAAGCCCTTGCCGCCGCGCTGCGGGTAGCTGCCCACCAAGTCGTAAAGATGGCGGCGGGGACCCCCCGCGGGTAGCAAAGCCAGAATGCCGGCCAGAGCCAGTTCCTGGCACTCGCTCAGATATCTTTCCACCAGCTCGAAACCGGCCACTACTCGACTTTAAGTATCAGCACCGCCCGCAGTTGTCCCAGCTTGTTGGCCTGCAACAGGCCGGAATAGACGCCCGCAGGCGTTCCCTCGGGGACTCTCACAGTGACCGTTACCTTCTCGGCGGCGTGGGGAGCAATGACCAGCGAGGGAGGATTGAACGTCGCCGAAGCCGCCGGAATGCGCTCACCGGAAGCGCTGACGAAATCCGTGGCGAAGAAACTGAACTCCGGCGTAGCAGCGTCGCTGTCGTTGGCCAGCGTCAGCGGGACCTCCGCAGACTGCCCGCCTTTGACTGGCTGCTGGAGCTCCACCGTGGCGGTCTTGCCCGGCTCCATTCTCTCGCTTGGGGCCGCCGCGCCGCTGCGGATCTTCACCGCCCGCTCGGCCATTCCACCCAAGGCGGACGCCGCACCCTGGAGCACGTCCATGAGGATATCCACTACCTCGTGGGCGTCACGGCGAAAGCGCTGCATCACTTCTTCAGGTTTGCCGCTGCGAAGTTTCGGCACGTCGAACAGCTTTTCCTCGACTTGCTTGGCCGCGCCGATGCCCGCCGCCAGCTCTTCCTCCAGGATGGAGGCCGCCTGTTTGACCAGGCGCGAGGTGGTCTGGGCGAAGTTCTTCAGGGCATCTTCGCGCTCGCCCGTCGCCCTAGGCTTTTCTTCCTGCTGAGAGTTAGTCGGGCCCATCGTGGTCCTTTCCTTATTCGCCCGCTTCGAGCGGGCGGATCTGCGCCCGCGGGGCATGGCTCAGGCTTTCAGTTCCCTCAGTTCTTCCCGCTGGCGGCAATTGAACAGCCGGGTCATGCCCGAGATGGCGATGGAGGCCACCGGGCGATCGAAGATGTCAATAGCGATCTTGTATTCGCTCTCGACGCAAATAGGCTCGCACAGCTTGATGCAGACCGGTATGACCTGAGTGGCGTCCACGTGCATGTTCATATCCACGCGGAGCGGCTCCTTGGGCCAGGTCTCCACCGCCAGGTGCGCCGGAGCCGGTTCAAAACGGATGCTAACCGGACAAGGCGTTTTGCCCGTGAAATCGTGCTGTAACTGCGCGGCCTGATCTTTGGGCCATTCTACGATGTGTACAAACTCCTGTTCGGCCATTGCCTTTTCCTCCTGAGCAGGAACCGGATTGCGCCCAGTATCCCACATTCGCCGGGGCGGCGTCAGTCGCCTCGGTCGCTCAGTTCAGTTCAACCTTCCTTGAGGGTTCCGCACCCTTGCCCGGCGCAACCTCTTCAGAGACCGTCCGGGAGACGCACAACCGAATCAAGTAACTTTCTTCTCCGCCGCCGCTGATGACCAGGCTGGCGATGCCCGCCGCCTCAATCACCAAGGTCTGTTCGCGTTGCTTGCCGGGCACGGCCGTCTGCTCTCGAAGTTTGGCGCCGGCGGCGTCGTAAGCGCTCACGCTGACCGGCGCGTAGACTCCCAGTTGAGCGCTGACTTTCTCGGCGGCAAACGGCGGCTGCACTACTATGCCCCGGCTCTGTAGCCGGAGTTTCGCCTCATCGGGCGGCTCTCCCCAAGTGATGATCTGCAATTGCTGGCCCGACAAGGACCGGAATGTGAAACCGTCGCGCTGATGTTCCACACCCACCAGCGCGGGCTTGCGTTCCCGGCTCCAGTCCACGCAAACTTCTTCCTTCTTCTTGGGCGGTTCCGGCTCGGGGAATCCCACCTTGAGCGGACAGGGCGTGGGAACCAGCGCTACCTGATCGAAGTAGGCCGCGGCCCCGCGCTCGGCGGAAGCCTCCAAGAAAATGGTCACCGCACGCTGGTGGGCTGTGACCCTTACCGCCAGTTGCGCCCACCGCCCCCGCTCGGCGCCCTGCGACCAGACGATATGGCCGGAGGTCGGATCCGCCCCCCCGCAGGGATCCACCCCCAAGCGGCACACCCCGACCGTGCGCTCATCCAGGTGATACCAAACCGACACCTGGTAATCCCAGGACAGGTTTGCCCCCACCTTCTGCCACAGGCCCGCGCGGAACGCGCCTGTGCCCGCGATGCGCTGTGCGCGCTGGCCGTTGTGCACCACGAACTCTTCGGCCTGGAACAGTACCGCCGCGGGCGGCGCCGTCGCCACACCGGGCTGTACCGGACCGGCCGAAACCGCATACGGTTCCCACTCGTTCGCCACCGTGCCGGCCAGACAGTTGCGGAACCCGTCCTCGAAGTCGCGGTTGCGAACATCCACTACGCGCACCACCGTCGTGTCGGCGCCCACGCCGCCGTCGTTATCCACCACTGTGGCTTTGGCCAGATAAGTGCCGCAACGCTGATAGACGTGGGCGGCCGCCGCGATGCCGACCCCCGCGGGCGGCTTGTGTCGCTCGCGAATTATCGCCGGATGCGGCGGCGTGCAGTCTCCGAATTCCCAGGTTCCCGTGTGGGTGTCGCACCAGCCGGGATCCGTGAAAGAAGCCACCAGCGTGATCGGCGTGCAAGGGTAGGCGTACATGTCCTCGCCGGCTTCCACCGTCGGCGGTACGTTCAGCACCCTGACGCGCTTAGTGGCCACGCCCACCCCGCCGTCGTCATCGCGCACTTTCACCGTCACAACGTATTCGCCGTCCTCGCAGTAGGCGTGCTTGGCGCGGGCCGTGCCTTGGGCGCGCGGCGGATGGTTGGTCTCGGAAACGGTCGCCGCTACGGGCAGCGAATCGTCGCCGAAGTCGAAAACCGCCTCGTGGGTATCCGGCCATTCGTCGTCGGTGAAGCTGGCGACGTATTCGACCTCTTGTCCTTCGTAGATTGTGATGTCCGCTCCGGCGTCCACTTTCGGCGGAACGTTGCGCACGCGCACGGCAGTGAACTCGCGCGTGCGGACGCCGCCCGGCTCCGATACCACGGTGGTGAACTTGGCCACGTAAATGCCGTCGTCGGCGTAGGTGTGCGTGGCGGAAGCCGCGGCGGCAGAGGCGCCGTCGCCGAACTGCCACTGGTAGCTGGTATGGGGCGCGATAGGCGCCCCGTGGAAGGTCACCGGTGCGCCCGCCGCGAGCGCATAAGGCCCATTGGTGCGGGCCGGGGCCACCACCGTCGTGGCGTACAGCGCCGTCACCTGGAAGGCGTCCGGGAAGATGATGCCGTCGGCGTCAATATCCACCGGGTTCTCAAAGCGCGTGGTCACCGTGCCGATGCCTTCCAAATGCTGCGGCCAGGCGCCCAGGCTGCGAATCTGGCCCGTCACCTCGTCGCGGATCACCGCACCGCCTATGTCTTCGGCTATGTCGTCAATCACCGACATCACGATCGCCACCACAATGCCGCCGATCAGACCGCCCAGTATGAAGCCCAGCAGCAGGCTGACGATCCAAGCCCAGTCGGGCAGATCCACGTCGGGGTCCCCGATGACATATGGGTGGATGGTCTGCGATCCGTCGGAGTTGTCCACCCATTCCAGGCCCACGTCGGCGCTGAAGCTTCCGTCCACATCCGCGCCGCATATGGCGTCTATGACCGTGACTTCGCCCTCCAGCCGGATGGCGCCGTCCACCAGGCTGATGCTTAGCGAGTTCAGGTCCACATCGTGGCCGTCAATGTTGTGGAACCTCCGGGGAGGAAAATCCGGCCCGTAACCGCCTTCGGACTCCGGACGGTGAATGGTCTCATCAATTATCTGAAGAACCTTCCAGCCCGCCATGATGATGGCGCAACTGCGTCCCGCGGGAATCTGGTTGGTTATGGCGTTGGGATCCGCTCCGGCGCCGGCGTTGATGGCGATGGCGATCGCGTCGGCCAGCACTTTGGGAGTGGCGTCGCTCACGGTGACCGTAGCGTCGGGCGTCTGGGGAGTCCAGATCGAGATGTTGCCCCGGGCGAGCAAAGCGGCGTGCACCTGATCGGCGATGAAGCTCTCAATCTGCGCGACAGTGGGCACAAATATTTGGATGTCGCCGACGCCGGCGGCTAGCGCCTGGGCTCGCGTCCGGAGCTCGCTCTTAAGGACGGCCTCCAGATCAATCCCGAGCAACTGCGCGCCGCTCCGATTCAGGTTGTAGTTGGTCCCCTCGAGCCCGGAGGCCGGCGCGAAGTTCTCTACGTCCGTAGTCGCGCTGGTCAGTCTGGCCCGGATGAAGCCGGCCCCTATCTCCAGCGGGCAGGTCAGGGAGAGTTTCGCCGTTACTCCCATGGGCGACAGCGGCGAGGGCAAACCTGCGGGCGCGGTGATGTTGCTCAAGCGCAGATGAACCGGGATCAGAAGCTTGACCTGATTGGCGGCCGGCTGGGAAACGGTGATCTGATTGGCGGGATCGCTCGGATCGTCGAAGATCTCAAGGAACGCGTCCGCGGTGAAGCCGCCCAGACTGACGCCGCTCTGGGTGATCGTGTGAGGGATCGTGCCGTCCATGTAGCGCGCATGGACGTACTGCTGGATCATCTCAAGGCTGACGGAACCGATGGGATCGCCGCTGGTCAAAGTCGCCTGGACCCGACTGCGCGGCAGCCCCTCCAAGATTACGCCCACATTGATCGTCCCGCCCAATGTGCCCAGCGGTGCAGTGACCGAAACATTGGCCGTGAGATTGAAATACCTGGCGCTCGGAATGGGCGGGTTGGCGATCTCGACCTGAATCTCGCTGGGCAGGGTAATTTGCACCGCATTCTCGGCCGGCGCCATCGCCAGGGCGAGCCCCGTCCTGGGGATGTTCACTACACCGTCGGCGAGCTGGTAGGGCCCGAAGGCCGTGCCGGCGCCAACATCGGTGCTGTGGGGGATGATGGAGTTGTCCCAGGCTGCCAGCAGTATCTGTTGGGCCACGCCTTGGGTGATTTCTGCAAGCACTTCATAGCCGGCAGTGTTGGCCACGGGGGTCTCCTTTTTGCCTGGCTAGCGGTCGTCCCTGGGCTGGATGCGGCAGCGCAACTTGGTGATCGGATGCCAGGTTTCGCCGCGCCTCAATCGGTGATAAAGCTCGGGTGGGGCCAAGCGCGGAGCGCCGGCTTCCATGCGCCGGTACTCCAGAAGCGGTTCGATTATCGGGTGGGCGCCCCGCAGCGGCTCCAGCGGATCTTCAACCGGCCGGGCGCCGAACCGCCGGTGGGGCAGCGGGGCGGTCACCCGCGTTTCGGTCGCCTTCGCCAGCGGCGGCAGCTTGAGCTCTTCGAACAACACCCGGTGCAATTCACCGGGATTCTCCAGGTTGAAGGTCCGACGAGCCAGCCGGTAGATCTTCAGCGCCAGTTCTTCCAAATGTTCCGCGGTCGCAGCGGGAAAGCGCATGCGCCGCTCCACTGCCGGCCGCAGCTTTTCGTCAATGCGGTAGCCCAACTCCTCGAGGGCCAGAAGCGGATTTGCGGCCGCGCCCAGCGCTAACCGGAAGTCCTTGTTCAGCGCCTCGATCAGGGAAGGCATCAGCTTGTGCAACTGCTCGCGGGTTTGGATGAGCTTCAGCTCAGCGGCCATACCGCCCCCCTTCCGGCCCACGCGCCCCTTGGCGGGTGAACTGAGGCGATTGTAACCCGAAGGCGGTAATAATGCAAGGAAAAAGCGTTTATTTCACGGGGCACTGCAAGACTTTTCCCCGTCGGCCTCGGGGATTATTCCTGCCGCCGATTTGAGATCGCCTCCAAACTAGCCAACTCGGATTCAGCGGAACCCGCCGGGATACTCGACTTCCTCCAGGCGGCGCTTAAGCAAGTCCCTCATCTTGGCAAGCAAGCCGGCGGCTTGCGAATCTGCCGCCAAATTGCGCATCTCCAAGGGATCCGACTCCAAGTCGTAAAGCTCCTCATAGGGCAGCTCCTTGGCCATCGGATACTCCGGATCCCGGTTGCCGACGTCGGGATACCGGATGTACTTGTAACGCTGCGTCCGAATGCCGTACTGCGTCGGGTCGGAAGGATAAGATTTCTCCCAAAAGTACTCGTAAAGCCAATCCGTTCTGCCCCGGCGGTCTTTGCCCTCCAGCACCGGCTTCCATGAGCGCCCCTGCATGTGGCGGGGCGGCGCCAGCCCGGCCAGCTCCAGCAGGGTCGCCGCCAGATCCACATTCAGGACCATGGGCTCGAACGTGGTCTTCGGTCTTATCAAGCGCGGGTAGCGCACCAGCAACGGAACACGGATTGAATCTTCGTACATCGCCCGCTTATCATGCAGCCCGTGCTCACCCTGGAAATAACCGTTGTCGGAGGTGAAAATGACGACTGTGTCGTCCAGTTCCCGGGCCTTGGACAGATAATCCAGAATTTGTCCCAGCCCTTCATCCACCGAGACCAGGCAGGCAGCTATGCGCCTCTGCCATTCGCTGTAAGTGTTCATCCTGAACTTCGGCAGCGCCTGTAGAAGGCCTTCCAGACCATGCCAGGAACGCCGGCGAACAGCCAGGTAAGACGGGCGACCGCGGTAATCGTCGTCCCAGGTCCTAGGCAAAGGCATCCATTGATCGTCGAACAGGTGCGCGTGGTCCGGACGGGGCTCCCACGGGCCATGCACCGCTTTGTGGCCCACGAATAGAGCGAACGGCTTTCCGGTGTCCCGCTGCTTCAGAAACTCCAAAGCAAAGCGGGTAATGTGGTCCGTGATATAGCCTTCGGTGGGAACTTTCCGCCCGTTCACAATGAAGGGATTGTTGAAGTAAACTCCCTGACCCGCAAAGCTGGCGTAGTAGTCAAAACCGTGGTCTCGCTCCCAAAAATTCGGAATATGTATCTTGCCGACGTAACCCGTGGTGTAGCCCACTTCCCGGAGGAGCTTACCAACTGTGGGAATGCCCTCCCTGAGGAAGCTGGTGCGCTGGTTGTCGGTGACGCCCGTCTTGTGGGCGTATAGGCCGGTCAGGTAGCAGGAGCGACTGGGCGAACAGAGTGAAATGGTGACAAAAGAGTTGCGAAACAGCGCCCCCTCGCGCGCCAGTCGATCCATGTTGGGAGTGCGCAGCCAGCTCTGGCGGCCCAGGGCGGCCACCGCATCCCACCGCTGGTCGTCGGTGTAAACAAAAACAAAGTTCGGACGCCGGCCCGCCGGGCGACTGAGCAGGAGCGGGCCGACGGCTTGAGCCAGAAAACTGCGCCGGGCGGTTCTCATAGCCGTTCACCAGACCAGCTTCAACCCGAACTGGAGATTGCGGGGCGTGTCGGCGGCCGTGATGCGCCCAAAGCCCGTGGTTCCGACTACGTTGCCGGGTTGTTCGAAGCGCGGAGTATTGGAGAAATGGAAGGCTTCAAACCGAAACTCCAGCCGCAGTTGCTCGTGAAGGCGAAAGTCCTTCAAAGCCGAGAAATCCCAGTTGAAAAAGCTGCGCTGCCGCAAGATATTGCGGCCGGCGTTGCCGATCTGATACTGATTGTTGCGCAGGAAAGCGTCAATATTGAAGTCCCGCTCCAACGTGCGCCGCCCCGCCTGCGGGTCGCCGACTACGTTGGGCCGGTTCACGATTCCGAAGGTGCCCGTGTTTGCCGGATTCCCGGAAACCGTCGGGCTGAACGGGCGGCCGCTCGCCCACACCACAATGCTGCCGAAGGCCCAACCTCCCAAAACCGCTTCCAGCGGCCGGCTCAACGCCGCGCCCCAGCGCCGGCTCTTGCCTAAAGGCAACTCATAAATGCCGCTGGCGACGAATCGGTGGGGCACATCCTCGTTGGCGATGGAACGCTCCAGGTGCAGATACCGGGTGTCCTGGAAACCGCAGCCCGATGTGTCGCCGGCCGCAGAATTGCCGCAGGTATCGCCGATGGTTTTCGAAAAGGAGTACGAGCCCAGCAGGGTGAACCCGCCCGAGAAACGCTTCTCCAGCTTGGCCAGCAAAGCGTGATAAATCGAATTGCCGTCCTGATAGTGACCGTACATCGGACCCAAGGGCGAGCTGACGATTCCCGTGCCGGGAATCTCCGCTTGCTGGTATCGCCGCTTAGCGTTCAGGTCTCCCGGACCCGGGGGCGAAAAATTATCCTCATAGCGGCGCAGTAAGTGAACCCCGCGCGAGCCCGAGTAACCCACCTCAAGCAGCCAATCGTGGCCCGCTTCGCGCTGTACGTTGAAGTTCCATTGCTGGGCATAACCGATGTCGCCCTTGCGCTGGTAAGAAATGAAAGTCAGACCGGTGGCGCGGGCCAGTTGCAGCGCGCCGGGCGGCGGGCCGTTCTGCAACACAATGGCTGGCGTGGTCGGACTCGAGCTCAAGGTAACGCCGTAAGCATTCGGCGGGTTGCCGATGATGTACTCGGTGTCGCCGTACGGCTCCAAATAGCCCCGGAATATTCCATAGCCGGAACGAACCACCGTGCGCTCGGTAAGCTTGTAGGCAAATCCCAGGCGCGGCATGATGTTGTTCTTGTCGGTGGCGTACATCGCCCGGTTGTAACGGTCCTTGCCCTCGGATCCCGCGTAGATCAGGCGTGGGCTGGCGGGGCTAGTCCAGGTGTCGAAGATGCCCATGCGGTCGCGCTTGTCCAAGAACGGCAGGACCACCTCGTAACGCGCCCCCAGGTTAAGCGTAAGACGGGGGGTAAGCTTCCAGTCGTCCTGAACGAAGTAACCCATGTTCCAGCCCCGCAGGTCCACTTGCAGGCGCGTGTTCCACAGATACTGGCTGGCCCACCCCAACAGCAAATCCGCCGCGCCGTCACGCGTGTAGCGGGCGTTGAATTGGTAATCCCCGAGCTCGTTGCGGATGTTGAAAATGTTGTTCTGCGAGCGCAGCAGGTTCAAGCCGAACTTCAGGGTGTGTTTGCCGCGGGTCCAGGTAGCGTCCGAGGCCAACTGCCGGTTTTGCGAATCGCGGTCCACCGGGTTGAAGCCGCCGATACCCAGCCCGCGGTAGCCGGTGACGGCGATCGCCGAGAAACCGCCGGGTATGGTGTCGTTGCCGCCCTTCAGCCCGTACTTGCGATTAAGCAGCTCCCCTTGTGTCTGCTTGGGATTGTCGCGCTTGAAGAGAGCGAAATTCCATGCGCCGCGCAGGGAGGTTATGAAGTTCGGCGTCCAGATATGGTTCCAGTTAGCCCCGGTGTTGTAGCCCTCGGTTATCCAGTCCAGACCGCCGCCGCCGTAAGCCGGCGGCGGCAGCGTCAAAGTAGCCGGATTGTCTGAGTCGTGCCGGCTAAGGCGCCAAGCGACGTTATCCCGCGAAGTCACGTTGAAATCGGTACGGAAGTCCCACTTGATGACGTCCTGGCTGCGCGGGGCCTGGTAGAGGTAGTTCGAGGCTACACCCGGTTGCTGGGGCTGCGGGTACAGCGCGATCAAAGTACGCGCCACCGGATCGTGGCGGCTAGGCGGAATCGTCGCCCCGGGAAACGCCTGACCGGTGAGGGGATCCAAAATCGCGGTTCGGGGCAGCAGCTCGCCAAAATCTCCCGCCCGCATCCGCAGCGTGGGGATGGTGCTGATGGTCGTACTGCTCTCACGCACCAGCGTCTTTTCAAAATCGCCGAAAAAGAACAGCCGGTTGCGGCCGTCAAACAGGCCCGGCACATAAACCGGCCCTCCCAGCGACATGCCGTACTGGTTGCGCTTGAACGGCGGCTTGGGGCGATCGGCCGGATCAAAAAAGTTCTTGGCGTCCAGCTTCTCGTTACGCAGAAACTCGAACGCCGTCCCGTGCAGCTCATTCGTGCCGGACTTGGTGGTCACGTTGACCACGGCCGCCATGGCCCGCCCGTACTCCGCGGCGTAGGCGTTGGTTTGCACCTTGAATTCCTGGATGGCGTCAATCGAGGGTTGCACCATCTCGGATCGCCTCTGCGCTCCGGCCAGTTCGACACCGTTGTTGTCCACGCCGTCCAGGACGAAATTATTCTGGGTGTTGCGCATGCCGCCCGTGCTGAAACCTTGATAGCGGCTTCCGGACAGCGGCTGCACCGCCCCCGCCGACAGCAGAGCGAGGTCCGTGTAGGTCCGTCCGTTCAGAGGCAGTTCCACGATGCGGCGATTCTCGATGACTTGCCCCTGGCTGGCCTCCACCGTATTCAGCCGCGCGGCATCCGCGCGAACCTCGACGGTCTCGGCCAGCGTGCCGACTTCGAGCGTGAAGTTCAGCTCGGCGCGCTGGTCTACTTGCAGGATCACGCCCGAGCGCGTGATGGGCTTGAATCCTCGGTGTTGCACGGTAATCCGGTACTCGCCCGGCGGCAACAGAGGGACCGTATAGTAACCGTCCTGGTTGGCGGCCACCTGACGTTCCATGCCGGTGGCCAGGTTTGTCACGCTGATATTGACGCCGGGAACCACGGCGCCTGTAGCGTCGGTGATCCGGCCCGTGATCTGCGCGGTCTGCGCGCGCGCCGGCCCCGACGCCAGAATCAGCACCGTTAACAGCGAAGCAAGCAAGGATCCCCGCGAGAGCATCAGACACCTCCGTGCGGGGATGCTAGCGCCGCGGGCGTGGTCAAGTCAACCGCTTCGCTCCGACTACGCTCCTGACCAACTCCGGGACAACCGGAGAACTCATAATGCGAGAGAGCCACCCTCTCAACGCAGGGCGACCACCTTGTATGCGGTGAGCATCACCGGTCCCAGCAAACCCGAGCGCGGCAGGGGCGAAAACCCATAGACGTCGCGGACGCCTTCCCAGCCGTCGCGCAGTCCCCTACCGTAGATCGCCGCCAGCTCGGCCGGCAGCGGCGGCGCCGTTTTCCAGGCCGACACCCGGTTGATGAGCGTGTTAGTAACCTTGACCAGAATCCGGTTTCGTCCGGCCTTCAGCAAAGGCGTCACATCCAGGCTCTGGCCGCGCATCCAAATGACTCCCGCGCGCCGCCCGTTGAGCTCCACTTCCCCCACGTTTCCAAGGTCTCCCAGGCTCAGCCGCACCAGCAGCCCGGACGCCACGTACTCGGCCGGCAACTCGAACTGGGCGGCGTATTCCGCCGTCCCGCTGAAATGCCGCGTCCGGGCGTCTTCGGTCCAGGACTCCAAGTGCAGCATCCGTTTCTCGACGGTCCCTATCTTGACCTCCCAGGGCCCCGCAATATTGAAGGGCGCGGGGATTCCCTCCACACGATACCTGCGCCCATCGGCATAGTGATCCCCGTTGCGCGCCGCCAGCGCCTCCTCGCGTGAAACTATCTCGTGAAAGTTACTTACGCGCACCTCTGGCTCCCGCCGGCCGTGGAAAACGACAAAAATGGACTCATAAGGCGCCAGGCGCACCGGCAGTTTCGTGACCCCGTCAGCCGTTTCGAACTCGACCGCCGGACGCATCTCGCCGTTGATCGGGTTCCAAAACTCGGGCGCGCGGCCGGAGATGCGAAAGGCCAGCCGGGTTTCGAGAGGACGATCCTGAACGTTGGTCAGAAAGTACACGTCGGCCTCCGGGCCGCGCCGGTGGGCGAACAGCAGCCCGGTATTCTCGCGGATGGCTTCACGCACGAAGTCTATGCCCACGTCAGGCCTCGCCTGGCGCCGCAGCGTGTTGACGAAAGGATCGAAGACGCTCGACTTCCAGTCCAGCACATTCTGGCGGTACATCACCTTCTCGAGCACATAGGTGCGGCCCGCGCCGTACCGGCCATTGCTGAACAGCGCGCCGGCAAGGGCCCGTACCTGTTGGTCCCGCCGGCGGAAGTCCGCCAGCCCGGTGGCAGCCTGCGGGATGCGCTCCAGCGCGATCACCACGCCCCCGCCGCGCACGTACTGTTCGATGCGTTGCATGCTCTCCGGGGGCAGAGCTTCAATGTTGGGCAGGATCAGCACCCGGTACTCCAGATCCCCGACCCGGATCAGGTCCCCCTCAAAGCGCGCCCGGCGCTGAAGCACATCGTCGTTGATCAGATCGAAATCGTAACCGTTGGAGAGAATCAGCTTGCCCAGCTCACCCCAGTCAAAATCGCGCGTCCAGCGCCGGGCATTCAACACGTCCTTGGTCCACTGGTTCGCCAGCGGCGAGTACACGGCGATGTCGGCCACCGGCCGCCCGTAACGCATCATGAGGCAGGCGCGCGCCACGTAGTCGCTCAGCAGGCGATAATACGGCCACCAGACATTCACGTGGCTGATCAACATCTCGGCCCCGAAGCGGCGCGAAGGAACGAACTCCAGTTCCGGGGTGCCCGTGTAGCCGTGGTTCTTGAACATGTTGGCGCCGCTGCGCAGGAAGATGTCTGAGGCGATCTTCAGCTCCTCCAGCGTGTCGCGGCCTTGCTCCCAGTGCAGGTAAGTGTAAGCTTCCACGCTGACGAGGTTGCGCCCGTACAGACGCGCTCCGCTCGCCGTGTACACCCGCGGCCCGATCCGCGTATCGAACCACGGAACCGCATCCTTCTCCCCTGCGGTGATCTCCATCTCGGGGATGTGCGCTCTGCCGGCGCCTTCCAGAATGTCCGTCACGAAGCCGTAGGGCTGAATGCGCGTCTTCAGGTTGTGGCGTTCAGCCCAGCCCACGAAAGTGTCAAAGAAAGCCTCCATTCCCATCCGGTGCAGGAACTCGTTCACGTCGTAACGGATCCTGGGCGAGATGTCATCCACCTCCCACCACAGCGCCGGCAAATAGCGCGTCAAGTCGTAGCCTTTCCGCTTGCGGAACTCCTCCAGGAAGCCTTCGCTCCAGTACAACCCGTTACGAAACACCGGCACTTCGAAGCTGTCCATGAACACGGTCGTGACCGTCCGGCCCAGTTCGTCGCCCAGGGCCTGGAGCAACCGACCGCCCAGATAATCGCAGTAATGCTCCATCGCGGCCCTGCTGAGATGGTCCACCGTAGGCCCGGCGGTTTCGTTCCGCACTTGCCAGAACGCCGTCAGGCGCCAGCGGCCTGTGGGCGCCCGCCACTTGATCCGCCGTCCCTCGACCAGCGAGGTCAGATCTCGCAGCGAAGCTTCTCGCAATCGCAGATCCTCGACCTCCCCGGCGATCACCGCCAGCAGACGGTCCTCGGGCCGGATGCGCTTCAAGGGCTCGGTCGGGTTACGCGGGTTTGGGACTGCCTCGACCGGCAGTTCGCCTTCATAAAGCTGCGGCCCCTTCAGTTCCGCCATGCTGGCCACCATGTTCTTGTTCCGCTCGGCCTTGGGCACCCACGGCCCGCCCCAGATCCAGCCCGGCCCGCCGAAGTTGAGCGAGACCTCCATGCCGCGCCGCTTCGCCTCGGCGACCGCGTGGCGCAGTCGGGCGAAAAACTCCTCCGATAGAAACTCCGCGTTGCCCCGCTCATACACCGGCGGCATGGATATGATCTCCACGCCGGCGATGCCGGCTCGTTGCATCTCGGCAAGCTGGAAATCAATATCCTGGTCACGCAGCGAGTTACCCATCCACCACCAGATGGTGATCGGGCGCGCGCCGGCCGGCGGCTGTGCGAACTCCCGGCGAAGTTGCTCGAGACCTTGCGCTCCGGCGGCAGCGGCCGCGGCCGCAAGCAAAGAGGGACCCAGAATCAGGACAGGTTTCAGCCTCGGCATGAGCGTCTTCCTCAGGGATCGGGAATAAAGCGCCTCACCGGGCCCCGGCGCGGCTCCAGTAAAGCTCGAACTCGTAGACGGCGTTTCCCGGCGCCGGGTCGTCTACATAAACCGAAGCTACGCCGCCGTTGGCCGGCGAGGGCTCCTCAAACAGATGAATAACGCCCCGCGCGCGTATGGGCTTGATCAGCCAGCGACCTCCGGTGCGCACCACCACCGGTTGATAGAACCGCGCGCTCTGGTCCGGTACGCCGTCCCCAGCCAGCGGCTCGACCTTGACTTCGCTGCCGCGGATGCGGAGCATGGCGCGAGCATCCACGGTTCCTCGCCAGGAGAGAAACTTCTCGGCCCCCGGATCCGCCGCCAGCAGCCGCAGGTGCTCCTGGCGGGCGGCGGCAAAACGCGCCGCAAGCTGCTGGCGAGTGGGCGCCTGGCGCAGGATCTGCTCGGCGCGCTCGCGGTCTTCCAGCATTCTGGACACGAGCTTCAGCGTGACCTCCACACCGGCGAGGTCGTAAAAGCGGTGGTGGCGGCGGTAGTTCTCGGCGGAAGTCCGCAGAGATTCATAGTCCGCGGCGAGACGGTTTCGCAGGCTCGCCGAAGCCTGCTCCCGGTACTCGAAATAACTGAGGATCGTATGCACGTAATCCCGCAGCAGGGCGCTCGCGGCCAGCGAGTGGGCCAGTATCTGCTGAAGCTCCTCGCGACGTTCGGCATTCTCCACCTGCTCGCGCACCCCCGCAAACTTCGCCGCCAGTTCGGCGAAACGCTGGTGACCGCGCGTGACGCTCTCGCGGGTCTGCTCGAGGTAGGGTTTCGAGATGAGGTAAATGTCGCGCAGAAACTCGTCGTGCCCGCGCCCTTCGTCCCAGAAAGGATCGCCTCGCGCCACGATCCGATTCACCCGGACATGCGGCAGCGGATTCCACCCCAGAGCAGGGAACGCGGGCAAGTAGAAGGTTTCGCGGATCGCCGCGCCGGAGGCCAGCAGTATCTCCGTGATTGCGCCGGCCGCGGCCCGACCGAACTCGGCGGCCACCCAGGCGCGCGTCAGCTCCTGCTCGTTCGCCCCGGGATCCTGCGCCAGCCGGGAAAACACCGCCAGCATCCCGGATCCCAGCAGGCCGGAGCGCGCTTCGCCGGCCATGACGCCCTGGAGGCCGCGCGAGCACGCATAACGCAGAGCAGCGGCGAACCACGGCGCGGGAAAGTCCAACATCGTGCCCAGGCCGTGGTATTGACTGTAAAGCTCGGCTTCGGCAATCGTGGCGTGAGGGGTTTGACCGAAGGTGGGATTGAAGGCCGAGCCGTAGTACCAGGCATCCTGTTTCGTCAACTTTATGGAGACCAGCAAATTCCGGGTCGGCACGTCACTGCTGAACACGGCGCGGAAGATTTCCGGCACACTGTGCTGCTCCCAGTCGCTGGTAGTCCACGTGCGGCACACCAGCAGCTTGCCGAATTCGCCCGCCACGACACGGTGAGCGGTGAGTACGAACCGCCGGAACCGTTCTTCGACCCTGGGGTTGGGCTCGCTTTCCGGGCTGTGCAATAAGTCCAGCGACTCGAAGCCATGGTAGGGGATGACCTCGCCCACCCGCACCGCTACGCCGTCCAGATCAGGGAACGCTGTCAAGAGCCTGCGGTACTTGTCAGCCAGAATCTGCCAGAATTGGGCGTCCTTGACCGAGGCCTTCGCCCCGGTGCGCTCCAGCCACTCCGGGCGGTAAATCGCTTCGTCGCCGTAAAGCACCAGCTTCAAGCCCTGGGCGTGAGCGGCGCCGATAGCCGCCTCCAGATAGGGCCGGAAGCGCCGCGCTCGCTCAGCTCGCGCAGGCTCGTCGTCAGGAACATAGTTCTCCAGCCCGGAGATCAGCACGTGGTTGTAACCCAGTTGTCTTGCCGAAGCGAGCTGCCCGCGGAACCTCTCCGTTACGGCGGTCCACTGCGCGGCATCCGCAGCGGGCCCTTCGGCGGGATTGCCAACCGCGAAATTCACGTGCAGGAAACGGTATGGCAGCTCGGCGGCAGGCGCCGCGCACAGCAGGCTCATAGCCGCCGACAGCCGGACAAGCCGGGCTGCTAAAAGCATCGCTTGCTCCGTGCCGCGCTCAAAACCTGAATTTGAGGGCCAACTGGATCTCGCGCGGCGAGTTGGCTTGCGAAAGGATCTTCCCGTAGTTTGCGCTGGCGGGGTTGACATCCGGGCTTCCGAACCATGGGTGATTGAAGGCGTTGATGAACTCGGCTCGCAATTGTACGCCGATGCGTTCCCGCCCCAGGGTCGCGTTCTTCAGCACGGCAACGTCCCAGTTGTTCTGGTTCGGCGTGCGCAGGTCGTTCCACATCCAGGGGTTCCGCCGGGCGGTGAAGGGCGGCAGGATTTTCATCGCCTCCCGGTTGAACCACTGATCAATGGTCGGCCGGTCCAACTTGGGCGAAATGCCGGTGTGCAAAACGCCCGGCAGCCACACGGCCGCCCCCGTCTGATAAATGTAGATGCCCGAGACATCCCAGCCGCCGAGCACCCACCCGAGCCCAGGACCGGCGGCGAAGCGCCGGCCCTTGCCGAACGGCAGCTCGTAAATGAAGCTGGCGGTGAAGCGATGGGGGTTGTCGAACTCCCCTATCATCTTGGAAGGCGCGGGATCGAACGCGTTGATGAAGCGCAGCTCTTCGAGCAACTTGGACCAGGTGTAGGCCAGTTGCAGTTGCAGCCCTCCGGCCATGCGCCTGTTAGCGCTCGCCTGAAGAGAGTGGTAACTGCTCCGGCCTTCGCTCATGCGCTGGATGTTGACGGCGCTGAACTGCGGGTAAGCCATTAATAACTGGGAGCGCGGAATCGTGGGGCGGCTGAGAGCGCCCGTGCTGATCAGCCCCACAAAAGGATTAGGCACGGAATCTTGCAGCCTTGCTCCCAGCGCCAGGAATCGCTCGGCATAGAAGTTCAGATTGCGCACGTCGTCGCCCGTGGAAGTGGAAAGAGGCAGGTCGCGGCCCGCCTGGCCCACGTAGGTGATCTCGATCACCGTGCTGGGTCCGATCTCCTGCTGCAAGCCGAAGTTCCAGCGATGCGTGCGAATAGCCTTGCGGTTCTGGTCATAGAACTGCACGCTTTGCCCCAGCAGGGTCTGCATGCCCAAACTTGCGCCCACGGGCTGGACCAATCCCTGCGGAAACGGATTGCGGAACAAATCCGCGGGAGTGCGGCCCCCGTCCAGGCTGGTGACCATGGCGGTTTCTGAGGAAAAGCCGTCCTGCCGCACGAACGGCTGCCACCAGAACGAATAGAACACGCCGAAGCCCGCGCGTAGCACGGTGCCGGCACGCAGGCGGTAGGCGGCCCCGATCCGCGGCGCCCAGTTATCCTTGTCTGCGATCGCATTGCGCCGCTTGTCCTTGGTCACGAACAGCAGGCCGCCGGGGACGCGGAAGTCCGCCGGCGCAAGTTCCGGAATGGGGTTCTTCGCGTAAGCGGCTTTGGCCGCCGCTTCAATCGGATTGGGGCCGGTGCGGTCAAAGCCGAACACATTGCGGTCATAACGTTCGGTGGTGCCCAGGGTGATTTCGTAGCGCAGGCCCAGATTCAGCGTGAGCTTGGACGTCAGCTTGAAGTCCTCCTGGATGTACCAGCCGTAGTAGGGCGCCTGCGTGGCGTTGTAAGCGCGCAGATCCAGCGTGCCGCCGGCGGCCGTGCCGAGCAGCAACGACGCCACGCCGTTGCCTGAGTTGCTGGCCACCCGGTTCGGATCGGGGCCTTGCGTGAAGCCGCGATTGAAGCTGTAGTTTCCGCTGGGGTAGCGGGCCGGCACCGAGTTGTTCTGCTTGATCTGCGTCTGGAAGCCCGCCTTCAGATTATGCCGTCCCGCAATCTTGACC
>Ga0272448_1000389_pt1 | contig 68080 bp, 53 predicted proteins | sample YNPCB0191_FD_202220 | JGI IMG/M metagenome (GOLD analysis project Ga0272448, IMG submission 202220) | Hot spring sediment microbial communities from Yellowstone National Park, WY, United States - YNP-CB-019-1 | ecosystem: Environmental > Aquatic > Thermal springs > Hot (42-90C) > Sediment... | reverse complement strand
CTTTTGCCTGACCAGCCTTTTTATTTACAGCTCATAAAAATAGCGGAAAATTATTTTGGGCGGCCAGGGAATTTTGCGGTTCAGCAACTTTTTGTTTTCTGACTCCTTTTAAGGTTCTAAGTTTTTGGCCGGGCCACTGATTAATTCCCAGCCCGGGAAAAATTGCTTTCAGAGAAAAGGCCACCTTTCGCGAGAAAGGTGGCCCTTTCTCCGGGTTTCTATTTTTGCAAAGGCGAAAGGTCATCTATAACCCACATGCCGCGTCCGTTGGTGGCAATGATGAGCATGTTATCCCGGGGATGAATTTTAAGGTCCCAGACCGGGGCGTTTGGTAAGCCGCTGCCCAGGTAATTCCAGCTCTGTCCGTCGTCCGTGCTGACATAAACTCCATAATCTGTTCCCACGTAGAGCACGCCTTTTTTCTTTGGGTCTTCCCGGATGACGTTGGTTGGCCCGCCAGGTAAATTACTGCTGATGCTAACCCAAGTTTTACCGAAATCGCTGGATTTAAAGACATAAGGTGCAAAGTCATCATCATGCCGGCCAATCAGGGCTATATAAACCGTGCCCAGGTCAAATTTAGATGGTTCAATACACCAGACATGCTTGTTGTAGGGCAAGCCAGCCGTGATTTCTGTCCAGGTTGCTCCACCATCTCTGGTGACATGCACCCGCCCGTCATCCGAGCCAGCGTAAATCAGCCCGAATTTAAGCGGTGATTCAGCAATGGCTGTCAGCGTGGCAAAAGGTATGGCATAGGGAAGCTTTCCCTGTTTTTTCGGGTCAAAGGCGGTCAGGTCAGGGCTGATTCTTTCCCAGGTGTCGCCCCGGTTAAGGGAGCGGAAAACATACTGGAAGCCATGGTAAATAATTTGGGGATTATGCGGTGAAATAATGGTCGGTGCCAGCCACTGGCCGCGGTATTCTGGTTCTCCCTCGGCCGGTCTGGGATAGATGTCTTTGCTCGTCCAGGTTCCGTTTTTGTATTCAGAACGCATCAAACGTCCGTAAAAAGATGAAGAATAGACAATGTTGGGGTTGCTCGGGTCCACGGCAATGGTCGTACCTTCACCACCCGGGGCTGGTTCCCAGCGCACGCGGGCCATCCCAAAGCGGCGCTGGCCCGCTGCCGCGGCCTCCGTTTGCGGTGCCACACCTATACCGCGGTGGGTGCCAGAGTCTTGAACCGCGCCATAAACGGTAAACGGTTTCTCCATGTCAAAAGCCACGGTATAAAACTGAATAGCTGGAATTTTCCGATGAAAATCCTGCCAGGTTTTGCCGCCATCAAAAGACACGTTGCAGCCGCCGTCGTTCACATTGAGCAGGTGGTCGGAATCATCCGGGTCAATCCACAACCCGTGATGGTCGCCGTGAAGGTTTTCCCAGTAAAGCTGAGTCCAGGTCTTCCCGCCGTCAGTTGATTTATAGAGGCCAAGGCCCATCAGGTAGACGACGTTTTCGTTGTTGGGGTCCACTCTTATCTGTCCGAAAACCCAGCCGTAGGTACCGCCGAACCTTTCAAAAAGCCGGTCTGAAGGGTTGACCTTTCTCCAGGTTTCGCCCTGGTCATCAGAGCGGTACACTTCAGCGCCAACGATGTCCGGATAAGTGCGAAGCCGGCCGTAAGAGTCTCTTTCGTTGGGTGAGGGCTGACGGATAGGGGTGTGGTTGTCTACATAAGCGTAAACCACATTAGGCTTGCTGGCACAGAGGTCCAGGCCGATACGTCCAGTGTACTTGGTCTCAGGAAGTCCTCTGGTCAGCTTTTTCCAGGTTTTTCCGCCGTCGGTCGTTTTGTACAGGTAATCGCCATCTTCAGGCACCGGGTCACTCCAGCGCTGCCTGATTCTATTCCACATGGAGGCGATCAGGGTGTCCGGGTTTTTCGGGTCCATCACCAGGTCAATACAACCGGTTTTTTCATCTACGTAGAGGACTTTCTGCCAGGTTTTCCCGCCATCAGTGGTCTTAAAAACACCGCGTTCAGGGTTGTAGGTCCATTCGTGTCCGGAGGCGGCCACGTAGACAATGTCCGGGTTAGTGGGATGAATCCTGATTCTGGCAATGGTGTTTGTGTCAGTCAGGCCACAATGCTGCCAGGTTTTGCCGCCATCGGTTGATTTATAGACGCCAGTGCCGGCTATGGAGGCCCGGAAGATGTTGGCTTCTCCGGTGCCTACGTAGATGATGTTGGGGTTGGATTCAGATACGGCTATGTCCCCGATGGACAGGGTGGGGAAGTCATTAGTGATTGGTTCAAAGGTTACTCCGGCATTCTCTGATTTCCAGAGGCCACCGCTGGCTGTGGCCACGTAAATTACTTTTTTGTTGTTTCTCGGCACTTCCACATCAGTGCACCTTCCGCCTTGAGTTTCCAGCTCACCGCCGATGTAGCGCCATTTCAGGTTCTTAAAAGGGGTTGAATTTTTCATGGCGAGATGCTGTTCATGCCACTTGAGTCGCAGAGCGGGGTCTGTGTTTTCCACTTTTTTCAGAGCCACTTTTTTGGCTGTTGATTTCTGGGCAGCAGAAAAGCTGCACAGAAAGACAATTAGAGCAATGGCCATAAATAAGCTGAAAGTTTTTTTGCTCAAGTGCCCCTCCTCAAAAAATATTTTATAAAATACATCAACAATAAATTAGATTTTCTCTTTCCTTTCTGTCAAGAAGAAAAAGTTTTTTTGCTTTAGAAATTCGGTAATTTGGCCTGCAAACGTTTTGTCATTTCGGCCAGCTTATTTTACCTGGAAGGACCCCAGAAATTTTGATATTTCTGGGGGGTAAACTGACTTTTGGTCTTAAATCTATTCTGGCGAGGCCCGGTCTGGTGGGGCTTTTATCTGTTCGGGCAAATGACGACCTCAAAAAATTTTTTTGAAGAAAATTCAGCTTTTTAACGACTGATTTTAATTAACGACTGATTTTAATTAACTGACGGAGCTTTTCTCTGTCATTCCTCTTCCATGATTTAAAAAAAGTTTTTAAGGTTTTTCAGTCAGGCTACTTAGTTTATTAGTTAAAAAGTTCACCTCGCCCAGATAAAATCTCTGAGCTATTTTACTACGGTTAATTTTACGCTTTGCTTCCGGGTTTGATGATTAAAACCCAGCCTCTTCCTGGCTCCACAGGAATGGCTTCACCTGGCTGAAAACGGCGAGCTGGCTGGAAATTTTCTACAGCCGGTGCTTCTATGACTGCGTTTTTCGGGTCCAGTCCTAACTTTTTCCAGTCAATCACCAGCTGGCAATTCTCAGTCTTTTTTGACCAGCTGGCCAGAGCAACTAACGTTCCGTCTTTTCTTACATAAGCTGTGGCCAGAATGTCATCGCGGCCTGTTTTAACCGGACAGGAAGAGGCCCAGAAGCCGAACATCTGTGCCTCAGTCAGGCCAAATTCATCCCAGATTTTCCAGAGGGGCCGCGGGTCTCCGGACCAGGGCAGCCGGGCTGTCATGCCGAAAACCATTCCCCGCCAGGGATTACCGCCTTTTTCCAGCATTTCACCCATCAGGCCAAAGGGAATGCCGGACATTTCCACCAACCAGTAATCTGGCGGGCTGTTGTAGTCAAAATATTCTCCAAACCACAGGCGGTCGAGGTAGGGAAAATGCTCCAGATAAAGGTTGGCACTGGAGGCGTAGCCATCTCGCGGGTTGTACTGGTTGGCAGAATGAAGGTCAATCAAAGAGCCGGGCCGGTATTTTTCCAGAACTTTCCTGATACGTTTCATGGTCACCCGGTCAAAAGCCACATCATCTATGTAGAGGCCATCAAGGCCCACGTGACGGCAGAGCCAGGCCAGGCCTTCCACGTAGTAGTTATGCCAGCGGGACATGCCGCTGTTGATGACAGCGGCGTCCTTGAGTTCTGGCACAAACCAGCCCGCAATGTAGTTGGAACGCAGATGTTCCTGTAACCAGGAGTAGCCGCCGCCCGGGCCGTCGGTAAAGATTTCGTTTCCCAGGCTTTTCAGCACAAAAAGCTCAGCCGCCCGGTTGCTCAGCTCCCGGATAGTGTAATAAATCTTGACCTTGAGGCCGTGTTGGTGGGCTTCCTCTATGTAAGCTTTCATTTTTTCCGGTCTGAGAAACGGGTAATTGATGTAAGGGTTTATTTCGTTGGCATGGTGAACATTTATGACGTTGGCACCCGTGGCCGCAATTTCTTCAACTGGTTTATAAGCATGGTAGTAACGTTCTGAAAAATGTTTTCCTGGGTTGATGGGTTTGAATGGTGTGAGCAGCAGGTTAAAATCAAAATGCAAGGTCTGGCCAGCTTTGATTTTCCGGGCTCCGCTGGCGGCCGTGAACACCACCATTTTGTCTTTTTTGTTTTCCTTGAATTCTTCCCGGACTGAAACCCAGCCTTTTCCTTCGTTCCACCAGGAAGGAGGCAGGTTGAGTGGTTTGAGCTGGTAGAAATTGGTGTTCAGCGGCCGGGAATAATTTTCGGCTCTAAGCTGAACCTGCAAACCGGCGTTAACATTACCAAGCCAGAGGGCATCCTGGTTTTTCTCTTTATTCCAGGTCCAGGAAAAGCTGGCTGGCCTTCTGCCACCTTTAAAGCCCAGTCCCATCATGTAAGAGGCGGCTTCTTCGCGCAGGGCAAAGCTCAGCCTGATGTCGTCAACTTCCGCTTCTTTTGCGGCGGTAAGGGCTACCCGGATTTCTACAAAACCATCAAATTCCATCCGGCCTTCAACTTTCATCTTAAGGTTAAGAGAAGAAATTTCATTTTCTGCTATCCAGCTCACCGCTCCCGGGCTCATACTGGTGAACTGGAAGGATTTGTTCCGCAGCTCCTGGCTGAGCCCGGAGAAGTTTCGGACCACCAGTTGAAAAGGTGACTCCAGAAGAGGAAATGGCTGCGGGCCAATGGAAGTCATCTCTTCGGTGAAATAACTTTCAATTTTTTCCGGCAGGCCGGTTTTAGAAAGAGTAAGCGCCCGGCCGAGACAGCGAATGGTTCGACCTTTAACTTCAAGCGGCTTAAAAGGTCTGACCACTTCCTCGTCCATGGCTAGCAGAGAATTCAGCCAGCGCAGCCGGGAAAGTCTCCAGAGTTCAGAATCTCCAGCTTCGTCTATTATTTGAGGCGTGACTTTAAGGGTAATTTTTATTTTTTGGGGCGGCACGTTTTCAGCCGAAATTTCCGCCTCTCCAGTATAATCGCCGGTTGGCACATCCTGGGGCACCTGAATTCCGCACCACAGCGGTCCCACTTTGCCTTTTTCCACGGAAACTTCTTTCCGGAAATATTTTCCCTCCCAGCTTATACCTTCAGTGTTAAAGCAGGTAGCCAGTTCAGCTTTTATCCGGCTGCCGGAGGCCGTGTTGGTTAAGTCACTGAATTTTATGTTTACCTTATCTAATTTCTGGCGGTGAGCAAAAACTGGAAGCTGAAAAGCATAGTATTCGCCCCGGTCGGCCTGGCCGGTAAAAGAAGTCTCGGGCCCTCTTTCCACCCAGCGCTGCGGCAGGAAATCTGTCAGGCGGACGGGAAATCGCCGGTCTTCAGGAAAAACCAGGAAAGGCTTGTCCTGGTGGGCGTCTATAATTTTCTGGACTTCAGCCGCCGTGGCTATGACTTCCATGGGGTAAAAACTGCTGAATTCATCCACGCTTTCCATAGCCACCACTTCGGCCCGGGGGAAAGCATCGGGGTTAAAAGAAGAGCTGACTTGATTAAGGCCATTGCGCAGCAGCCAGCCTGGTTCGGCCTGGTAATCAGCCGGCAGGTAAGTAACTTTGGGGTAGTTTTTTCCCTCTAATTTGTAAGGCAAGTAATAAAAATAATATTCTGCGGGCGCTTCAGGAGCCTGGAAGAGAAAGTCTCCGTATTCATTATTAACGTTCAGCGGAAAAACGTTTTTGACCTCTTGGTGTTCTTTTCCGGCCAAGACCAGGACTCTTTTTTTCTCGGGCGAGGGGTCAGGTCTGCGCCAGGGGATCCGGACAAAGACCGCATCAGCTTTTTGCCTGACCATGACCACGGCCCGGTGGTTGCCCAGCCCGGAATCAGGGTCCCAGCTGGCCACTCTGAATGGCGGCACAGCCAGGTTGCTGGTTGTATCTGGGGAGGAGGTGGAATTTCTGGCTGCGGCAAAGCCCTGGCGGCCGGTGAGAAGAAGACTGGCTAACAGCAAAAGGCTCATTATCCCGGGAAGAAAACCTGTTCGGGCCTTTGAGCGTTGTTTTTTGGCTCTTAACAGTAGCCTGGAGAAAAAGAAAAACTTGAGATGCTTCATGTTAAAACCTCTGGTCCTGTTTCACTCAAAAATTTATCACACCGGCTGTCTTTTTAACAGAGAGAACTAAAGAAGGGTTTAAATTCCTGACCACACCAGGCAGGTGTTTGACTATGGTGCGCGGCGATGAGGCAGATAATTATCCTGGCCGTTTCTTAATTAAGGGCGAATTTAATAGGTCTCGTTATTAAGAAAAAAAATCAAAAATTAGTTTAAGCTCAGCCAAGGCATTATTAGCTCTGCGCACTATGGTTAACAGCGAAGGCTTCCTCAAGTTTTTTCGGCCAGGGATTTAATCCGGCTAGCAAAATTGATTATTTCTTCAGGCTGCCAGCGGGAAGCGGACTCCCTGGCGCCGATGAAATTTTTCAGGATGAAGCGTTCTATGAAATTTAATTTTTCCAGGTTGAACTCGCCGCCCAGGATAGCCTTTTCCCTGGCTGCTGCCTTCAAAGGTTCGGGAAAAGCCTGGTTGAACTGTTGCTCGGCTCTTTGACCTTCATACATGCAGGTGATGAAAAGAGCCAGTTTTTTGGCCAGCAGCTTTTCCTGGTTTTTGCGGCAGAATTTTCTGACAGCCTGGTGAATTTTACCAGCATGAATTGGCCCACCGACCACCACCAGCTCAAACCCGTCCAGCGAGGGCCAGGGATCCTTCTTCAGGTTACACAGCGCTGCGCCTGGAAGATGCTCGGCCATCAGCTTAACTGTTTTTTCGGTGGAGCCGTAATAGGTGGCATAAGCGATTAAAATTTTGTTCATGAGCCTCGCCTGGAATTATTTTTCTACATTATATATTGGCATTATATCTGAAAAGAGCAAAGAATAAAACAGAACTCATTAGCCGGTAGTTTATTTAGAGCCAATAATGGCGGTATGGAAAAAAGGGTTCTGGTGGAAGAGTGGAAGAAAAAAATTATTTTTCACGTCAAAAAAAATGGTATTTTAGGTAAAGAAGGAGGCCAGATGAAAAATGCGTTTTCCCGGTTTGTGGTCTTGGTGATGGTCCTGGGTTTAATCTGTTCTTTTGGCTTAACCCAGACGAAAATCACCGGTGAATTATTCCCCGGGCTTAAAGCCAGAAACATCGGTCCGGCTAACATGAGTGGCCGGATTGGGGCCATTGAAGGAGTAGCCTCTGACCCGCGTATAATCTATGTGGGTGGGGCTGCGGGTGGAGTCTGGAAATCAACCGACGGTGGCCTGACCTGGAAGTCGGTCTTTGATGACCAGCCGGTAGCTTCTGTTGGGGCCATCGCCGTTTATCAGAAGAACCCCAGCCTGGTCTGGGTAGGGACCGGTGAAGCGGCGCCGAGAAATTCAGTCAGTGTCGGACGTGGCGTTTATCGTTCCCTGGACGGCGGAAAGACCTGGCAGCTGATGGGCCTGGAGAAAACAGAAAGAATTTCTGACATCATCATCCATCCGGATAATCCGGAGGTGGTGCTGGTGGGAGCCCTCGGACCAACCTGGGGAGATAGTCCGGAAAGAGGGGTGTTTAAAACTACTGACGGGGGCCGCACCTGGAAGAAAGTCCTTTACGTGAACGAAAAAACCGGTGTGGCTGATATGGCCATTGACCCGGCCAACCCCAACCACCTCATTGCCTGCCTGTGGGAACACCGGCGCTATCCCTGGTTTTTTAACTCTGGCGGTCCGGGCAGCGGGATTTATGTCAGCCATGATGCAGGAGACACCTGGGTTAAGTTGAGCGAAAAGAATGGCTTGCCGGCCGGGGAGCTCGGCCGTTGCGGCGTGGCTTTTGCTGTCAACAAAGCTGAGGTTGTTTACGCCCTGGTGGAAGCCAAAAAGAACGGGCTTTATCGTTCTGATGATGGGGGAGAAACCTGGCGGCTGGTTAACGGTGATAACGACATTCACAACCGGCCTTTTTATTACAGCCGTATCTTTGTCAACCCGGTAAACGAAAACATCGTTTACCTCTGTCAGACCCAGCTGAGAGTCAGTGAAGATGGAGGAAAAACCTTCAGACCATTGACTCTTTTTAATCAGGCCCATTCCGATTTTCATGCTCTGTGGATAAGTCCGGATGGTGAGACTCTGGTAGTGGGCAACGATGGTGGTGTGGTAATAAGTCATAACCGGGGGCAGACCTGGCGCTTTGTGGAAAACCTGCCCCTGGCTCAGTATTATCACATCAATTTTGATTTACAAATTCCTTATAACCTGTACGGCGGGCTGCAGGATAACGGCACCTGGATTGGTCCGGCCTATGTGCTTCCTGAGCGAGCCATCCAGTTTTACCACTGGAAAACCATCGGCGGCGGGGATGGCTTTGATGCGGCTCCTGACCCGGAAAAACCAGGCTGCGGGTACGGCATGTCCCAGGGTGGAAACCTTTTTTACTTTGATTTGAACCTGGGAACCACCAGGTCGGCGGTGCCCACGGAATCAGAGGTCAAACACAGGTTTAACTGGAATGCTGGTTTTGCCGTTGATCCTTTTGAGCCCTCTACCATCTACCTGGGCAGCCAGTTTGTCCATCGCAGCCGGGATAAGGGCAGGACCTGGGAAATAATCTCTCCTGACCTGACCACCAATGATCCGGAAAAGCAAAAACAAAAAGAAAGCGGCGGTTTAACCCTGGATGTGACTAACGCAGAAAACTATTGTACCATTCTGAGCATTGCCCCCAGCCCTGTGAAACAGGGGGTAATCTGGGTAGGGACCGATGATGGCCTGGTTCATTTAACCAAAGATGGAGGAAAAACCTGGGAACTGGTTTCTAAAAACCTGACTTCAGGCAAAAAACCGCTGGTGCCAGCTGGTGCGGCTGTTCCCCATATCAAACCTTCACATTTTGAGGCCGGGACAGCCTATGTGGTCTTTGATGACCATATGAGGTCAAATTTCACGCCTTATGTTTTTGTTACCCGTGATTTTGGACAAACCTGGAAAAGCCTGGTCACACCAGAAATTGATGGCTATTGTCGGGCCATAGAAGAAGACCCGGTCAAGAAAGACCTGCTTTATCTGGGCACAGAATTTGGCCTGTTTGTCAGCTTGAACGGTGGGCAGAGCTGGTTTAAGTGGACCAGCGGGCTTCCTACCTGCCCGGTTTATGATATTGCTGTGCACCCGTTGGAACACGACCTGATCGTGGCCACTCACGGCCGGGCTCTGTACATCGTGGATGACATCTCTCCGCTGAGAGAACTTGCGGAAGAAATTCTGAAGAAAAAATTGCATCTTTTTAAAGTGAACCCGGCCATTCAGTTTGTCACCGGACGCACCAGTTCCTACATGAGCCCAGGAGACGGGGAGTTTAACGGCCAGAACAAGACTCTGGGGGCTTGCTTTACTTATTATTTGATACCTTCAGAAAAGAAAGCTTCTGAGGACCAGACGGCGGAAACGTCTCCGCAAAGTCAGTTGATGTCACAGTTTGCCAGACAGGGTGGACAGGCTCTGGCCATGATGAGGCAGATGGCAGGTGGTAGCGGTCGGGTGTCCATCACCATCCTGGACAGTCAGGGTCGGGTAATCAGACAGATGAACGGCCCGGAAGAGAAGGGTCTAAACCGCGTCTACTGGGATTTCCGGGAAGTGGAGCCCACTCCGGTTTCTGATGAACCGGCGGCGACGTCCAGACAGTCGGCTGCCAGCTTTTTTGGCGGCAGGGGTGGGATAACAGTTCCTCCGGGAATTTACACCGTTAAGATCAAGTATGAGGACCAGGAAGTCAGCCAGAGCTTTGAGGTGAAGCCGGACCCCAGGCTTAAAATTGACGAAGCGGTGCTGAAGGCAAATTATGAAAAGGCTCGCCAGGCCCAGCAGCTTTCTCGCCTGGCGCAGATGATTAATTCCCGTCTGCAACAGACACAGCGGGCTTTGCAGGCCGTAAGAGAGCTGGCCAGAGGGCAGAGAAATCAGAAGATGGCAGAAGTGATGAAACAGATGGCCGAAGTGGAAAAGAAGCTTAAGGAATTAATGGAAACAATGAATCCTACGCCGCCTAAACAGGGGTTGGTAGATACCTCAGAAGGGTTGATGTCCATAGTCAATTCCGCGGTCCGGGAAATTACCTCTGCTGGTTATGAACCAATCAGTCAGCCGGCCCAGGTGAAGTATGAGAAAGCCAGAGCCAGGCTTTCAGATTTTGTTAAAAAAGTTAATGAATTTTATGAAAAGGATGTTTCTGGTCTGAGCCGGGCTTTGTCAGAAGCAGGGTTCAGTGTTTTGCCAAGCCCGCCACCGATTAAGGTTGATTGACTAAAACAGAGTTGAGGAAGAGACATAGCTGCGTTTCGAACAGCTTTGGAGGCAGAAAAGCAGGGGCAAGAAAAACTTGCCCCTGCTTTTTCTCTACCGGAGATCTTTGAGAAACATAATTCTGAATATGCTGCTTGGGCAGGTAGGGAAAAGGGTTTAAAAGTCTTTCTTTTTGTGGACCGGTTTTGTGGTCTAAAAGTTGTGCCTTTTTAATTTAAGAACAATTTTTTTCTGGAAGCCAAAGTTTCGTCCAGGCCTGGCCTTTTATCCCGGGTTTTCTCCAGGAATAAATAATCTTTCTCCTTGGCTTTTAAAATAGTCATGAGTCAGGCAAATTCGCGGTTGTGAGAGATTGAATAAAAAAGGTTATTCTTAAGGTGGCTGCTTTTCTTTATCCTGTCGAGTGACCTTGAAGTTGACTTTTTAAGCGGGTTAGGGTTATAAGAAAAACTAATAAATTCAAGGAGGAAAAGGATGAGAAAGAGATGGCTGAACAGTTCTTTCCCGGGTCATGTTTTTAAGCTGGTTTTAATAATGCTCTTTATCTTATCTTCCAGCAATTTGTTTTACGCCACAGAAACATGGTTTGGAGCACACGGCGGGTTGAGTCTGCCCAACCTTAAAGGCGGCGATAATCCGCTGAGCCAGGGTTATACTTCCAGAAAAGCGCCTTTTCTGGGCTTAACTTTAATCCAGCCTTTAAGCACGCACCTTAATCTCAGGGCGGAAATCAATTATTCCTCCCAGGGGGGCAAAAGAGATGGGATGCAGCCAATAGACCCCAGTCAGGTTCCGTTGCCGCTCCCACCAGACGTACCTCTTTATGCTAATTTTCACAATGAAACGATTATTGATTATGTCGAGGTACCGTTGATGTTGCAGATTGATACCGGCGAGCGGCCGGGTTTATTCTTTGCTGTTGGAGGCTATGCCGGCTACAGAGTAAGAGCCAAGACGGTGACCAGTGGAAGCAGCCTGATATATCTGGACGAGTCTGGCACCCAGCCTGTAAGCCCAGAGCCTGTTTCTTTTGAGGCTAATACTGATGTCAGCCAGGAAATTAACCGCTGGAATTTCGGCCTCTGCGGGGCAGCTGGCCTGAGCTGGAAGCTGGGAACCGGACAGGCAGTTCTTGGAGCACGGTTTAATTATGGGCTTTCTAACATTCAGTCTCATCCGGAAATAGCCGGTCGTAACCGGACTGGCGGTTTTATGATTATACTGGGCTATTTAATAAATATCGCCCGGTAGAAAAATCCGGTTAGAGGCAAAAATACTTTGCCCTTTGGCCGCAGCAAATAAGAAATTATGGCCTTTGTCCAGGCCAGGGAAGTGTTAAGGAAAAACTGCTCTGGCACACGCTAACTTTGGCTGAGGGGTAGGGAGAAATTTTTCTTCTGCTGGAAGTCAGGGGCCAGAATTTTCCGGGTGAGGGTGGTGGCCAGGAAGAGAGTCCCAGATGAGCAGGAGACCTGTTTGCAGGATGATTTGTCTGGCCTTTTTATTACGACCCAAAAAAGGAAAAAGACGGTTCCGGGTAGCTGGGAAATGGTTTGGCTAAGTAATTTTGGTAATTTTTTTTAAAATAATTTTTTTTAAGAAGGAGGCCTGATGTCTGAAAAATCAAGGCTGGTAGCTCTTCTTTTTTGCTGGTTTTTGGGGATTTTTGGAGCCCACCGTTTTTATGTGGGCAAAACTGGAACAGGAGTGATCTGGCTGTTAACTCTCGGCTGCCTGGGCATAGGTCTGGTGGTGGACTTAATCATGATTCTTCTCGGTCGATTTTATGACAGCCAGAACAAACCAGTTCTGGCCTGGTTCAGAAACTGCGACGCTGAAGGCAAGGTTATCAGTTACCTTGTCTGAGAAGAAGCCATAAAGCCAGAAAAATTACCCGACCGGTTTAAGCAGGTTTAAGAAGGACGGCTTTTTTCCGTTGTTTCCATTCTTAGCGGTTAAGGTTCAGAAAAAAAAGAAGGGAGGGCTGGCGCCCTCCCCGGAGGGAATTTAGGTTAAGAAGGAAAACGGTATGGAGGTGCTCAGGCCCTCGGGCCTGAGCCTCGCCATTAATTATCCCAACGATGTTTTTTTAAGTTAAACGCGCTTTTTGATCTTTCTAATTTTAACTTCAGCTCAGAATTTTTCTTTAAATTTGAGAAAATTATTTTATCATCATTTTGGGCGCAGGTGCAACATTTTTTTTGAATTTTTAATTTTTTGCTGTTTTCCTTTTGGCTGTTTAATTTATTTGAGGTGAAGATGGGTGGCAAAAAAAAGCTTTTTCCGGTTGTTAGGTGACTGGAAGTCGCGCCTCAGCTGTAGCCCACTCATTTTAGAGGGATTCGTATTTCAGTGCTCAACAGATTGGGGCAGAGGATTTGGTTATGGCCAAGGATTCAGTTAAGCCGTCAATTTTAACAGCTGACAGGTAGAAACCATCAGACCGCTGAGGTCAGGAAAGTTGGCTTTAAACCTTATTTTTTCCCCACTGTTTGTCTGAAGCAGCTAAAAGGCTAAAAATCTATGAAATTCAGGGTGCGGGGGGTCTCCTCCAGGCTGTAAATAATGAGGGCCTGTAAAATCCGGCCCAGCTGTTTCCATTCTTCCTCGGTCAGATTAATTTCCGGGCTTACGGCCGGAGCCTTTTTTCTTATCCAGTCAAGAGCTTTCAGCTGGTTCTGATTTAGGGTTAATCTCTTATCTTCAGCGCAGCGCGAGCAGAGAAAACCATCTCGCTGCGGGTTCAGACTGGCCTGCTGAGTGAGCGGCTGGTGGCATTTCTGGCAGGCGGTCCAGTCGGGCAGGATGCCGTTTATTTTCAAAAACCAGAATTCAAAATAATGTATCAAATATTCAAGGCGCTGCCCTTCTTTAAGAGTTTTGATAAAAGATAAGAGTAAACGATAAAGTATCTCCTCTTTTTCTCGGTAGGGCGAAAATTTTTCCACCAGTTCAGCTACGTAAGCCAGGGCCCAGCTGGTTTTCATCTCGCGGTAGAGTTCAAAAGAAGACTCCAGCAGGTCGCAGTTGCTGATGGTAACCAGGTCGTGCTTCTCTTTTTCGTAGTAAAGGATTTTTACCACGGAAAATGGCTCCAGGCTGCTGCCAAAGCGGTTATTAAACTTCCGGGCTCCCTTGGCCACACCTTTAATCAGTCCTTTTTCCCGGCTAAAAAAAACAACCAACTTATCCTGCTCTCCCAGGTTCTGGGTTCGTAAGATTATGGCTTCAGATTTATCAATGGGCATGGTTGTTGTTCTGGCTCAGTCCATACCGTTTGGGCCGGTTTTTACTGTGGTCCCGTCTCAGCCAGGAATTCCTGCAGGTTGTCTTTGGTAATTTTTATATTCTTGAGGACGGCGCCCCTTTTGCCCAGAGGCTTTCCTGGCCGGCCGTTCAGAGTAAAATTAATGGCTCCAGCGTTTCCGGTGTTTATCAGCAATTCCTTTTCTGCTTTGACTGTGGTCTTGAAACCTTGAAGCTTAAGCCCGTCTAACACCAGCTTCCCGTCAGCATAAACTTGAATCCAGCATTCTTCTGTGAAATTTAACTCCAGGTTAAGACCCTGATATTCCTGGACAAGAGCCGACTCAGTTCCGGGTGTCTGTCTCTGTTCAGCTGCGGGTTCTGTGGTCGCCGGGGGAGTGGGTACGGTTTTTTCCTGTTTTGCTGTTTCCACCGGAGTTGATAATTGCTGCTTAAGACTTTCAGCCGTCTTTTTTGAAGATTTTATGGAGAAAATAACCAGGATGGAAACCGCCAGGACTATAACCAGAATGGCCAGACCGGTGAAAAATTTATGCAGCACTTCGGACCTGTCCCGGGCTGGTTTTTTGGGTTTTTGCCTCCCGGCTTCTTCTGGCTCTATTAGCCCGGCTTCTATGTACTTTGGTAACCATTCTCCCGGGTCCTGACCTATAGAAATTAGGTAGGTCTTGACTATCTGCCGGGTAAAAAAGCCACCGGGTAAAAGGTCAAGACGGTCATTTTCGATGGCTTCTAGATGTCGCAGGCCAATCTTGGTTTGCAGAGAGATATCCTTCAGGTTAATTCCCTTCTTCTCTCTTTCTTTCTGAAGCTGTTTACCTAAACTTTCCATCTGTCCCTTTAAATTGTAAAAAAAAATCGCTTTTACAGTCAATTAATATTTTTCTTGTTTTTTTATTTGTTTTTAACAAACTGTGAATCAGACTCTGAGAAACCTGGAGACAGAGGTGACGCTGCCCAGCGTTCCGGTGATAATTCCACCAGCTACCAGCCAGCCCATCTGTTCGCCGGTCAGAGGTCTGAGCTCAAAGAGCTGGCGGGCTGCTCCCAGGGAACTTCCCACGTAGAGAGGAAAGAGTTTCATCAGCAGGAAAAGAATGCCAAGAGAAAGCAAACTCCCCAGAAAACCCAGGACAAAACCTTCTATCAGAAAAGGCAGACGGATGAAGGTGTTGGTAGCTCCCACCAGCCGGAGAATTTCAATTTCGTTTTTCCGGGCAAAAACGTTCAGCCGGACGACGTTGGAAATGATAAAGAAAGAGGCCAGGATAAGGATGGTGCCTAAAAACAGGCCGATGGCCCGGACAATGCGGCTAAGCGAATCCATTTTTTCCACCCATTCCTGGTTGAACTGCACGTCTTCCACGCCCGGCACCCTTTTTATCCTGTCCATAAAAGCCGTCAGAGCCTGAAGACTAATGGCCCTTTCTTTGAAGCGGACTTCCAAAGCCGGCGGAAAAGGGTTGGTGTTTAAACTGGAGATAATATCCTGAAGTTCGGGAAAGTTATTTTTAAAACGCTGCAGAGCTTCCTCGGAAGAAACCAGTTTAATTTCTAAGTTCAATCCAGAGTTTAAAATCTCCTGTTTGATGCGGTCTAGGTCTTCGCTCTTCAGGCTGCGGTTTAGAAAAAAAGAAATGGCCAGGTTGTTGGAGAGCTGTTCGCCCAGGTAGGTGAGGTTGTTGGATAGAGAAAGAAATATGCCAATAATCAGAAAGGAAAAGCCAATGATTAAAATGGACACCAGGTTGCGGCCGCGGAAATTCCACAGGTTAGAACCAGCGGCCCGGGCCAGGTAGCCAAGCTGTCTCAACCTCACTTTTTCTCTTCCTTTCCGATGATTTTTCCTTTTTGCAGGAAAAAAATCTTGTCGCCAAAGTGTCTGATTAATTCCCGGTCGTGGCTGCCGATGATAACCGTAGCTCCCTGTTTGTTGATTTCTTTGAAAATAGTCATAATCTCAAACGCCAGCTCTGGGTCCAGGTTGCCGGTGGGCTCATCAGCCAGCAGCAGGCTGGGGTTGTTGACAATCGCCCGGGCGATGGCCACCCGCTGCTGTTCGCCGTAAGACAGTCGCTGGGGATATTCCCACATTTTGTGGTGAAGGTTTACCTGTCGCAGGGCCTGAAATACCCGGCGCCGGATTTCTTTGTAGGGCAAACCGATAATTCTTAAGGGGATGGCTACATTCTCAAAAACACTCTGGTGAAAGAGCAACCGGAAATCCTGAAAAACGATGCCCATGGTGCGGCGCAGGCGGTAGATTTTATGGTCAGGAATTTTCAGAATGTTCACGCCATCAATCACTACCTGACCTTCGGTGGGGAATAATTCGCGGAAAATAATTTTCAGCAGGGTGGTTTTGCCCGAGCCGCTCGGCCCGGTTATAAAGCAAAAATCACCGGAATTTATCTCCAGGGAGACGTCCGCAAGAGCCCAGTGCGGCTTCTGGTATTGTTTCCAGATATGGTATAGCTGTATCATTCAATCTCAGGATTTTAATTTATTTCTTGAGATTATCAAGTGCTGTTTTCAGCAGTTGCTGGGTTTTTTGCGGGTTAGCTTTTCCCTTGCTCAGTTTCATAACCTGTCCCAGCAAAAATCCCAGGACCTGAACCTTACCTTCCAGGTACTGATTGACCGGGCTCGGGTTCTTCTGGATTACTTCCTCAATCATTTGCCGCAGAGCTTCCTCGTCGGTGATGGGTTTGAGTCCCTGTTCTTCTATTATGGCTTCAGGAGTTTTTCCTGAGGCAATCATTTCCGGGAAAACCTTTTCTTTAGCGATCGTCAGAGTTATCATCTGACTCTCGGTTAATTTAATCAGCGTGCCCAGGTAATCTGGCCGGACGGGAAATTTCTCTATGGGCAGGTCGTGCTCTTTAAGGTACTGGAGCACTTCTCTCATTATCCAGTTGCTGGCCTGTTTGGGGTTTCCGCAGCTTCTGGCTACGACCTCAAAATAATCAGCCAGAGCCCGGGAGCCGGTCAGGATATGAGCGTCGTAGGCAGGCAGGTTGTATTGGCGAACAAACCTTTCCTGTTTAGCCTGGGGAAGTTCTGGTATTTCGCTGGCCGCTTCAGCTACGAATTCTTCGCTTAAGACCAGAGGCGGAAGGTCAGGTTCCGGGAAATAACGGTAATCATGGGCTTCTTCTTTGCTGCGCTGGGGGACGGTGCGGTTTTCAGCTGCATCCCAGCCCCTGGTTTCCTGGATGACTTTTTCGCCTCGCTCCATAAGCTCAATCTGGCGGTTAGCTTCATATTCCAGAGCGCGGGCTAAGAAACGAAAAGAATTTAAATTTTTAACTTCGGTTTTGGTCCCCAGGATGGTGGAGCCAGCTGGTCGCACAGACAGATTAGCATCGCAGCGCAGGTTACCTTCTTCCATGTTTCCGTCGCAGATTTCCAGGTACTGAAGCAGGGTGCGGAGGTTCTGCACAAACTCCACGGCTTCTTCCGGTGAGCGCAGGTCCGGCCGGCCGACTATTTCCAGCAGCGGAACCCCGCAGCGGTTGAAATCCAGGTAAGTCCGGCGGTCAGAATCCGGCTGACCATCATGGATGGATTTACCGGCATCCTCTTCTAAGTTAATTCTTTCAATGCCAACTATTTTTCTCTGGCCGTTTACTTCAATTTCCAGCTGGCCGTCCTCGGCAATGGCCAGATGGTACTGAGTAATCTGGTAACCCTTGGGCAGGTCGGGATAAAAATAATTTTTCCGGCTGAACCTGGATTTGAGGTTCAGGCGAGCCTTGAGCGCCAGAGCTAGTTTGATGGCCATTTTAACGGCCGCGGCGTTCAGGGTGGGTAAAGAGCCTGGCAAACCAAGGCAGACCGGGCAGGTCAGAGTGTTCGGGCGCCGGGCAAACTCGGTGCTGCAGCGGCAAAAGAGTTTAGTCCTGGTTTGTAGCTGGGCATGAATCTCCAGACCGATGATGGTTTCGTACTTCATGGTTTTAACGGAGATTGATTATAACAGATTTTAAAACGGGTAAAAAGTTTTTCTTGTCCAGGGATAAAACTTTTGTCGGGCAGTAAAAAATACAGCCTAAAAACAATAAGAAAAGAACGAGAAAAAATGAAGGGGCAAAAACATCCGGGATTATTTGGCGAAAAGATACATAAACCACCCGAAAGCCAGAGAAGCCAGGAGCATGACCAGGAAGAGGGTCAGGCCGTATTTTAGCCTGGATTTAAAATCCGGTCGGCGAATGATGGCCAGAACCACGGAAACCAGAAAAGCATAGATAATCATCGTGAAGAGGTGGCTTTCCAGAATCATGATTTTTTCCCCCTGGCTATATCCCAGGCATCAAGCATGATGAGGTAGTTGAGTAAACCTGCTCCGGCCAGGTAGGCGGTACCGAATTCAAAGGACACGCGTTCCATTTCTCCCAGACCGAGGTTCAAGAAACGGGACAGAAAATAAAGCAGTCCGTTGCCCAGGTCAGAAAAAAAGGCCAGAACGGTTAAAGGATTTTCGGCCTGAAGCGGGTATATCTTCCCACCCATAGCCAGCCCCAACCAGGACATCAGACCGATGGCTACCAGAAAAATCAGGCCGCGAAAATACTTGCCAAGATAGATGTGACCCAGCCCGGGAACGACCCAGCCCAGAAAACCTGCCAGAAGTGCTTTCTTTTTCATCGCCATTAATGTTAGCCCAATTGCCAGACCAAATCAAGCCATAATTGAAGAGCGGTCTTCCCACCAAATTAGCCAGAGTGTAAAATAGACACATGCCTGAGTTACCTGAAGTGGAAACGATTGTTCGGGGCTTAAACTCCAGAATTATAGGCTGGGAAGTAGAAAAAATAATCTTTCTGTCCGGTCATCTTCAAGATAAACATCCTGAGAACGGAAAAATCCTCAACTACTTTAAGGGCCAGAAGATTTCGGCTGTTCGCCGCCGGGGAAAGATGATCATCGTGGAGTTTGACCATGAGCTGCGCTGGTTAATTCATCTGAAGATGACTGGCCAGCTCTATTTAGCACGGCGGACTGAAGCCACGGATAAGCACGTTCATGTCCGGGTAATTTTTAAAAAGCAAGCTCAGGAACTCCGCTTCCGGGATGTAAGAAAATTTGGCTTCTGGTTTTGCCTTAAGGGTGCAGAACTGGAGAAAAAGGTTTGTGCCAGTCTGGGACCTGAGCCTTTGACTTTGAACTACCAGGATTTTCTCCGGCTCTGGAAGAAATATCCAGCCCGACAGGCAAAAAGCTTTCTTCTGGACCAGAAAATCGTGGCCGGCATAGGCAATATTTATTCTGATGAGATACTTTTTCGGGCCGGGATTAGACCTGACCGCCGGGTCCGAACCCTGAAAGTTGGCGAGCTCAAAAAACTTTACCGGATGATGAAACAGGTCCTCAGAGAAGCCATAGCCCTGAAGGGTTCATCCATCAGCGATTACGTTGACTCTTCCGGGGAAAGAGGCCAGTTTCAGGAAAAACATCGAGTTTATGGTAAAGAAGGGATTACCTGCCAGCGCTGTAAGAAAGGAATTATCAGACGGCAGAAGATTGCCGGCCGGAGTTCTTACTTTTGCCCGGTCTGTCAGAAATAAACTTTCAGGCTTACCTGAGCTGGAGAGTTTTGTTGAAAAATGAACCGGGTTAAGTTATATTTATGTCTTAAAAAAACTGCCCCTGTAGCTCAGTATGGATAGAGCAAGGGATTCCTAATCCCTGTGTCGCCAGTTCGAGTCTGGCCAGGGGCACCATCATTCTGAAGGGGGAAAAGATTCATCTTAAAATTCATCCAAAAGGGTGATGATTTCAGGAGCAATTTGTATTTTACTGGATTTTGTAATATAGATGAATCTTCAAGTAAAGTGAAGTGAAAGGATAGGGCCATGGAAGGAATCATTCTTTTGAATTTTGAGGAAAAAGACCGCCAGTATTTTGAAACGGAAAATATCAAGACCTTTCTCTTTCAGACAAACGAGCTCACAGAGCTGCCCGCCGGCTGGCCAGAGGCTGGGGTGGTTTTTTTCCAGATGGACAAACCAGCCGAAGAAAACGTCCTGCCGCTAGACCTGTCGCCTAAAATTCAGGATATGGTCAAAGCTGGAACCAGAGTCGTTTGTTTCATCGGCAAAGGGCGTCTTTACCAGCTTTCTTCCATCATCGGCAGTTATCCGGAGATTCATTTTCAGGATACTATACCGGGCGATAACATCCAAGTTTCTCCGGAACTTCCTTTTAACCTGTTGTTTGACAAGTACTTTGACCGGATTGCCCATATGTACAAACTGCTGCCCACCTCCTTTGGTCTGGACCGCTGGGAAATTCCTTCAGTTCTGGATGAAAGCTGGAAAATTGTGGCCAAGAGCTCGGATGGCTACCCGGTGTCCTTGATTATCAAAAAGGGAAAGGGCCTGATCTGGCTGTTGCCTTCCTTCGGTGAGCATAATTTTAAAGTGGCCGACTTCATCCTGAAAGATATTTTCCCACTCCTGGAAATAAAAGAGGAAAAGAAAGAACAGGCTGACTGGATAGAAAAAGAAGAATATCTTTTCCCGGAAATTAAGAAACTCTACTTACAGAAAGAGGAAGAAAGGCGGCGGTACGAAGAAAAAATCAGAGAGATAGATGAACAGATTAAACAGATAAAAAATACTGAACAGGAAATGTTTTACCGGTTGCTAAAGGCCGAGGGCCGGGAACTTAAAGAGGCTGTCATTCATGCTTTTAAGTACCTGGGCTGGGGTAAGGTGGTAGATGTAGATGCCTACTGGAAAAACGTCATCCGTGATAAGGAGGAAGATATCTGGCTGATTGAATCAGCTGACCAGCCCATAGAGGTAAGCTTGCGGAAAGATTTCCTAATGCTGGTGATTGTTCGGAGCAGCAAGAACTGGGCTACTGACGATGATTGCATTTTGCTCCAGAGGTACAAAGGCCGCCGCATGCAGGAATTTGATAACACCAAGATGAAAGCCATGTTGGTCGGTAATTATTTTAACCAGCAGGAAGCCAAACTGAGAGAAAATCCTTTTTCTCAATTTCAGATTGAAGAAGCGGAAAAGGACAAAAACCTGCTGATGACCACCTATGACCTTTTTAAGGCCATAAAAGCGGAAAAAGAAGGGCGGATTAGCAAAGAAGAAATAATCAGACAATTGAAAGAAAAGTCCGGTTTGCTGCAGTTCAATTTCTGACAGGGTTATTTGCCCTTCTTTTAAGAAAACAGAATTGTCATCTCCCCACTTGGATTTTTCTCCGAATTGTGCTAAAAAAGACCTCTTAAGGAGTAAAAATGAAGAGAACAGAACGGAAACAGCTGAAAGAAGACGAACTGGCTACCGGTCTGAGCCGGTTCTTAAAGTGGGCCAAACAGCACGAAAAGGAATTTAAGGCTCTGGCTATCGGGCTGGCTGTCATCCTGGTTGTGGTGGTGGCTGTCAATCTGCTAATTCATTACCAGCGCAGCCGGGAAGCTACTTACCTCAGTGAAGTTCTGGCGCTTAGGGCTGACCTTGACAAAAAACCTGAAAACCTGGAGAAACTTCAGCAAATGACCAGAAAAACCAAGTACGGCCGGATTGCCAGCCTGACCCTGGCTTCTTATTACCTGGAAAAGAATGAAGTACAGAAGGCGGAAGATATCCTGGCGGCGGTCAAAGATAAAGGGCATGATTTAATCCATTATCAGATTGTTGACCTTTACGCTCAGATAAAAGTTAAGAAAGGGCAGTATGAGGAAGCCATAAATCTGTACCGGCAGATAGAAAAGGAAAAACCCAAATCCTATCCTCTTGATGTCATTCTTTTCCATCTGGCGGAAGCCTACGAAAAGAAGGGGGACCTCCAGAACGCCCTGCAGGTTTACCGTGATTTGCAGACAAACTACCAGAACACCTATTTTGGTTATCAGGCCGCTTTTAAAGCCATGCAACTTGGAACAAGCCGGTAAAAAGAAGCTTTATGTTTGGGAAAAAATATATTAAAATTTTCCTGTAAAGGAGGAAAAAATGGCTTACAAGATTACGGAAGATTGTATTAACTGTGGTGCTTGTGAACCCGCTTGCCCCAATCAGGCTATTTCTCCCGGTGATGAAAGATACGAAATTAACCCGGACAAGTGCACGGAATGCGTGGGCTACTATGATGAACCGCAATGTGCTTCTGTTTGCCCGAGTGGAGCTTGCGTGCCGGATCCTGATCACCGGGAAACCAAAGAAGAACTGGAAGCCAAATTCCGCCGGTTAAAAGGCAACTAACCAACAGAGAAAAAGCAGGGCAGGAGAGCGTTTTTTCTCTCCTGCCTTTTCTTTTTAAAGGGTCTTTAAATTGACATGAACGAAGGCAAAAGGTGGGTTAATCTGGTCCTCTTTGTCCTGACCATACTGTCCACGTTTTTCGTTGGTTATCTGTGGGGTATAAACTACCTCTATGCCAGCCATGCTGGCCAGAATATGCCTGATCTGGCTGACCTGTCTTTTTTACGTCATCCCGGTTTAATCAGGTTGAGCCTGGTCTATTCGGTTTCTTTGTTGATTATCCTCCTGAGCCATGAACTGGGGCATTATCTAACCTGTCGACGCTACAGGCTGAGAGCAACTCTGCCTTACTTTATTCCCGCGCCCACTCTGATAGGTACCCTTGGAGCTTTCATCAAGATTAAATCACCTCTGGCCAGAAAAAAAGAATTGTTTGACGTTGGCGCCAACGGGCCGATTGTTGGGTTTTTGTTTTCTGTCCCGGTTCTGTTTTTCGGGCTGCAGCTGTCAAAGCTGGTGCCCGCCCTGCCGAGAGAGAATTCTATTCTTTTTGGTGAACCACTGCTGCTTAAAATTTTTGTCAGGTTGATATTTGGCCAGGTGGGGCCCAGCCAGGACCTGATACTTCATCCTCTGGCAGTGGCTGGCTGGGTTGGACTGCTGGTGACTTCTTTTAACCTGTTTCCCGTTGGTCAACTGGACGGAGGACATATTCTTTATGCTGTTTTTGGAGAAAAGGCGGAAAAATTTTCTCTGGTTATCCTGATAATTATGGTTATTCTGGGAATTTTCTTCTGGGCAGGCTGGCTTCTCTGGGCGGTCTTGATTTATGTTCTCGGCTGGAAACATCCCAGGATGATAGCGGAAACAGAAAAGATTGACCGGTCAAGACAGTTGCTCGGGCTTTTGGTGCTGGTTATCTTTATTCTGTCTTTTATTCCGGCACCAGTTTCTGGAAACAGCCTGCTGGACCTTTTTAAATGACTTGGTATCTGGTATATCAATGTTCAGTGAGGATGAGAAAAATTCACAATTTCTGTGGAAAAGGTTGTGAAAAAGGCTGGGTAGAGGGTTGAGAAAAGCGTTGAAAGACTTAAAGATATAACAATATGCACAAAAAATGGTCATGCTTTTTTCTTCTGGCTCTTGCCAAAACTGATGGAGAAGATATAAATTAAAATGAACATGATTGAACCGCGCTTTAGAGCAGTTGAGCATGACTTTTCCAGGTTGAAAAAGCAATTTTTACGAGGAGAGCTGACCAGGGAGCAGTTTGCGCAGGCTCTGAGAGAACTCCGGCTTGTGGATGAACAGGGTAGATGCTGGATGATCGGAGCCCAGACAGGAAAGTGGTATTACTATGACGGGAAAAACTGGATTCAATCAGTTCCTCCCCAATCAGAAACTTCTTTTATCATCTGCCGCGAATGCGGAGCTTATAATGAACCTGGTTCTCGCCTGTGCGCTGAATGCGGACATCTGCTGGCCAGCAGCCAGCTGGAAGCGGCCTGCCCTGAATGCGGGCATGCTTTTAAAGCTGGAGAAGAAGTCTGTCCGGTTTGTGGGTACAGACTTATCTCAGAAGAAGGTCTGGTCCAGCCTAAAACAGGCGAGCTTTCTCGGCCTGCTGTACCTGAAACAGCGGCTACCTGGGCGCTAAAGGCTGTAGACTATAAATCGTTTCTTCTTTTTTCTGGTGGGCTGGGTGTTTTTGTGGGTATGCTTTTTGGTTTAATTACTGGGGCCACTGAATTTTTTTCTTCTGTGATTTCCTCCCTTCCCGGTTTCTTCCAGGATATTCAGGGCAAAATGCTGGGCGGCTTGATTTACAGTTTGTTCGGTGGTCTGCTTGGTTTTTTATTTTTTGCTCTTCTCGGGTTAGTTTCCGCTCTGTTGATTAATGCGGCCATTTACTTTCTTGGAGGACCAGTCTTTCATCTTAGCCCAAAAGAAAAGATAACGCCCCGGAAAGATTAAGGCAGGAAAAGCTAAGACCAGGACTTGTCCGGAGTCAGATTTTCTTCTAAATGCTTTAAACCCCGCCAATTTCTTTCTTTTTTATTTTGTTTAAAGCGAAAGCTATCTGGCCGAGGGACAGGGACTCGTCATTTGGTGAGTAAAAAAGCGGTCTTAAAACCCGGAATTTTTTTTCTTGAAGTCTGTTCTCAGCGTGTTCGGTCAAAAATCGGTTAAGAAAAACACCACCCACCAGGACGACGGTGTTTATCCCGTAGTTTTTTCTGGCAAGTTCAGCCACCTGCCATATAGCTTCAACCAGGGTGAGATGAAATTTCCGGGCTACCTGGCCAGCCGAAAAATTCTTATGCTTTAAGTCATTTACCAGTTCCTGGATGGTTTCTGAAAAACTCAGCTTGAAAGGTGGTTCTGACCATTTTATGGAAAATTTATAACTCTTGTCTGAAGTCCGGGAGCCGGTTAAAGCAGCTGCTTCCAGAAGAGCTGGAGCCTGGGCTTCATACTCAATGCGCCAGGGAGCCAGGCCGCAAAGAAAAGAGACCGCATCAAACAGGCGTCCGACGCTAGAGGTAAGCGGGCAGTTTATTCCCTTTTCTATCATCTGGTAAACAGTTTGAATTTTTTCTTCGGGAATTTTTTTCAGACGGTCCGGTAGTGGGAAATCTTTTCCGCCTGCCTGTCTCAGGTAAGAAACAGCCATCCGCCATGGTTCTCTGGCTGCCAGGTCGCCTCCCGGGAGCGGCACGTATTCCAGATGAGCCAGCCGCAGATAATCATCGTAATCAGCCAGCAGGAATTCGCCACCCCAGGCCTGACCATCCTGTCCGTAACCAAAACCATCAAAACTAACTCCCAGGACTTTTTCTCCGGGCGGGATGTTATACTCCACCAGGGCAGCCAGGAGGTGAGCATGGTGATGTTGAACCTGAAAGTGGGGAAGGCCCAGGCTTCGGGCAAACCTGGTGCTCTGGAAATCCGGGTGAAGGTCACTTACCACGTATTCAGGTTTAAAATTAAACAACCGGCTCAAATGGTTCAGTGTTTCCTGGAAATAGGAAAAGTTCTGGTAATCATCCAGGTCGCCTAAAAATTGGGAAGTAACCACGTAGCCAGCCTTGTAAATGGAGATGGTGTTCTTCAGCTCTCCGCCCACGGCCAGAACTCTGGCCGGAACTTTTAAGCCCTCCGGGACTCTCTGGGGGAAAGGCACAAAACCCCGGGCTCGCCGCAGAAAAAGCGGTCTTCCGTTAGCCAGTTTCATCACCGAATCATCAGCCCGCATGGCTATTTCCCGGTTGTGGGTCAGAATGTAATCGCACAGGTTAGCATCTATCAAACGGTCATCTTTGATGATGGGCTCGTCTTTAAGGTTGGAGCTGGTGGCCACCACCAGCGGAATACTTTTCAGCAGCAGATGGTGCAGCGGAGTATAAGGCAGCATGAAGCCAATGGTCTCAATTCCTGGAGCTATGCCCGGGAGGTCTTTCTTTTTGCGAAGCAGGACAATAGGGCGCCTGGGAGAAGTCAACCAGTTCTCTTCTTCAGGGCTCAGGTAAGCATATTTTTTTATCGTCTGCAGGCTGTCAGCCATCAGAGCCAGAGGCTTTACCTGGCGATTTTTGATTTTCCGGATTCTTTGCACCACTTCCAGGTTTAGAGCGTCTCCCATGAGGTGAAAGCCACCCAGTCCTTTTACGGCCAGAATTTTTCCTTTTTTTATCAGCTCCGCGGCTGTGCTCAGTTCTCTGGAAACTGGTTTTCTGGTTCTGGCTTCCAGGATGACAATGGCCGGGCCGCAGACCGGACAGGCAATGGGCTGGGCATGATAGCGTCGGTCAGAGGGGTCTTCATACTCCCGCTGACAATCCGGGCACATGGGAAAATCGGCCATGGTGGTGCTGGCCCGGTCGTACGGCAGGGCTTTGACGATGGTGTACCTGGGGCCACAATTGGTGCAGTTGGTAAATGGATAGCCATAACGTCTTTCACCCGGAGTTTCTATTTCTTTGAGACATTCAGGACAGGTGGCGATGTCGGGGGAAATGAAAACAAAGGCTTCTTCCTGCCGTGAACGGTCAATGGAAAATTTCTGGTGATTTTCCGGTCTGGCTTCCAGCCATTCCAGGCTTTCCAGCCGGGCCAGGGGCGGAAGCTCTTCTCTTAAACCATACAGAAATTTTTCAAAATTTTCTCTGGAACCTTCCAGGAATATTTCTACTCCCTGACCAACGTTTCTTACATAGCCGGTCAAGCCCAGACGGGTGGCCAGACGGTAAACAAAGGGGCGAAAGCCAACTCCCTGGACCGTTCCTTTAACCAGGACCCTGAAAGCCTTAAGGCTGGAAGTTTCCGCCATCAGCTAACCTGTTGCTTTCGGCTGTTCAGACTGTACTGACAACCACAGTAGTTCTGCCGGTAAAGCCCGAATTCTTTACTCAGAATCACACTTTTTCTAAACCCATCTTTTTTCTTGAAATTTGCTTCCAGAAATTCCACCCCGAACTTACGGCCAGTCATCCGGCCTATCCGGTTCAAAACCTCGGCACTTTTCCAAGGGCTGATACTCATGATGGTGGTAAACAGAGGGATTTGCTGTTCTCTGGCCAGGAGAGCGGACTGATGAAGCCTCCAGGCGTAACAGATATGACAGCGGCGTCCTTTTTCTGGTTCATCTTTAAACTTTTCAGTTAATTTCAGCCACCTGTCCACGTCATACGGTCCTTCAATGAGCTCAAAATGCAGGTGAGAAGCCACTTTTTTCACTTCCTGGAGTCTAAGCTGATATTCAGCTTCAGGATAGATGTTGGGGTTGTAGAAAAAGCCAACCACCTCATAATTTTCCTGTAATAAACCAACTACATAAAGGGCATCAGGAGCACAACAAATATGCGCCAGTATCTTCTGTTTTTGCTTCATACAATTATTGTAATCTTTAAAAAGGTGGTGGTAAAGGCGGCCTAAAAATTTTTAAGCTTTGTTTCCAGTTCGTTGATCGCCTTTTCTGCTTTATCTACTTGAAAATACAGAAAAGCCAGGTCTTCGTAGTCCGGACGGTATTTGTTGACGACCCGGCCAATAGATAAATGGTAGTGGTTGAGCTGCTCGTTGAGGGCCAAAATTCTATCTTCTAAAAGCTTTTTTTCGTTTTCCAGGTGCTTGATTTGTCCATCTAAGGACGGGGAGTTTGCGCTTTTGGAACTTGAGTTCTCGGCCAAATTTTTCCTTTTTTCCAGTTTTAGCCTCTCCAGGTTACGGTAGGTTTCATGCCAGAGCCCCTGGAGACGATAGCTTTCCTCTTCCAGCAGCTTGATTTCACTCAGAATATCTTCCACCTCGGGAAATTTTAGTTTTTTCCCGGAGGCCAGTTTTCCCAGTTCTCTTAAGAGTTCTTCTTTTTTTTCTATTTCCCGGCGCAGCTGGACTTCAGTCCGGAGTTTATCAAGACGACGGCGAGGACCAGCCAGGATGAAACTGATTTTCTGTCTTAAATTCTTGTTCTGAAGAAAATTTATGAAAAGAAGCAAAAGAATAGCACTCAACAACAGGTAAAAAAGCCAGAAAGGTAGCCCGGATTTCCGGGCTTCCAGCTCCGGGAATAATCCAAGAGCCTGGGAAGCTGTTTCCAGCATTATGGCCACTCCTTGCCCGTCAAAAGTTTGCTCTTCTTTTTTACTAAATTCTTACCCTGGTCTTCAAGTCTTTCTTTAATTTTTGCTGGATGGTTGGCAGGCGGGTAATTGTCTACAACCCATTCCGCCAGAAACAGCACTGCTGGCAGGTTTTCTTCCACAATGCTTCTTAGGTCATTTTCTGGGTTAAAGAAGCCGCCTGAAAGAAAGTCCACGGGCGGAAGCTCAACAGTAAAGGCCGGGATTTTAAACAGGCCATAAACCCAGTCAGCAAAATCTCCGTTGCTCAAATACAGCGAAGAAGAGGAGCGGCCAGGATGGTATTCCCGGCCATGAACCTGAAAAATTAACCTGGACATTTGTTCGGCCAGCCACTGCAGCAGAGCTTCATCTTCTGTGGGCTGGTCAGCATAACTCCAGGGATAAAGAATCGTCTGAGAATAGCTATGGTAAGAAATGGCGGCGGCAAAGTTATGTTCCTGGAAAAGCTGGCTTACGGCCAAAGTCTCAGGTTCAGACAGGGGAGCTGAGCCTCGGTAAGTGTCTGAAGAGGGGTTAGGGCTTGAACCCTGATTATCACATCCCCATTGAAAGGAATAGTTGCGGTTGAGGTCCACGCCAAAAGAGCCGTCCGGGTTCAGGCGCCGGTTTTTTCTCCACAGCCGGTAATTAAATATAGAATAATCCAGCCCATCCGGGTTTACTAAGGGAATGACCCAGATAGCAGCCCGGTCAATTATGTTTCTGATGGACTGGTTGCTTGAATAGTTATCAACGAGGTGCTGGGCGATAAGCAAAGGGACTTCTACCGAAATCCATTCTCTGGCGTGATGACCTCCGATTAAAGCCAGGCCGGGTTCATCTTCCACCAGCCCTGGGTTTTTGCTTATCTTAAGACCGTAAACATTCCTGTTTTCCAGACTTTGGCCGAGAATGTACAACCTGGCGATTTGCGGATGACTGGAGGCCATTTTTTTTAGTTCAGCCGCCGTTTCAGAGTAGGAATGGTAAGCGCCGTTGAGGCCGCCCTGTGTCAGGGGATTAGCTTTGCTGGTAGGAGAGACCCTGGGTTTAAATAGATGCGGGAAATTGGCGGTTTCTACCCGGAGTGAAGGGAAAACCTGTTTCAGTTGAGAGAGTTTTTCACTGCTTACCAGAAAATAGCTGCGGCCACGCTGTTCCAGCAGCGGGTCAAGCTCCCACTTGTTGATGATTTCAACTGAGAGGCGATGAGGGAGGCTTATTATTTCCTGCTTGGGATTCTGGGCTTCAGCCGGCCGGAAAAAAGAGGTGGCGGCTAAAAGTAAAATAAACAGAAGAATAAAGTGAAAACTTAAGCTCAGAGAAGCTTTCTTTCTGGTTCTCATTTTTGCTTCCGGCAACCGATAAATTTATTCAGGAGAGCTGGCCTGAGCTGGAGTGAAAGGCACACTTTTTGATTGGTTAGATTATGCCCCGAACCCTTTTCCAGCCCGATGGCGGTAGAAAGAATTAAGAGAAAATCAGCGTTGCCCATCCCGCTACCGAAGGTGAGATAGTAGTAAGTGGAGCGGACATCGGTCATCGGTTGAGGGTCTATCATGATTCCTGCATAATAGGGAGCTTCCCATTGTTTTCTGAGAAACCTGAAGGTTGATTTATAACTCAGGCCAGAGCTGAGTCTGAGGATGTTTTTAAAATTTCTTTCCAGTGTTTCGCCAAAATAATTAAAAGTATAAGACTTCCAGCCGAAATAAATAGCTTCGGCTGAGATATCAAGAGCCGCTGAAATTTTATAAAAAGCACCCAGCCCGGTGATTAGAGGCATACGGACTCGGTCGTTTCCAGCGCCCGGAATTTCCACCTGAGTTTCCTCTGAATAAAAGGCAGAAAGACTGGTGCCTTGAAATTTACGGGTGTAGGGGGGAATAAGGCTCCAGCCCAGAGCCAATTTCTCGTTAAACTGGTAGAGAAGACCAAAAACCAGGTACCTTCCGCTTATCTTCTGGTTTCTGACATCCTTCAAGTTGACATTGTCCACCCAGAGGATTTCCACAAAATTTCTCCTGAGGTATCCGTTTAGCACGGCCAGGGTAAGGCCAAATGATAACCGGCGGCCAAGCGAACGAGCCAGGCCCACCGCGTAGACTTCCTGCCGGCCCGTCTGAGAAAGGAGCAGCTGTTCATACAGCAGTCCATCCCTGGACAAGGAGTAATCAATTTGGGGACGGCTGTAGTTTTCAGTTTGGGCATAGGCTCCCGCCAGAGTCCAGCCCTTAATCCGGCCTGAGAAACCGGCGTAGCTGAGACCTGCCGTCAGACAGTTAAGGTTACCCGTGGTGGACAGGACTCCAGTATTAACCATCCAGAATTTGTAAAGCCGGGCTTGCTGGAATCTGAAGCTAAAATCCAGAACCGACCCGGATGAGCCGGCAGCCAGCGCCGCCGGGTTGCCAAGCAGTGAGGCACCAGAATTAAGTAGAACAATCTGCCTTAAGCCGGCTCCGAGGGAAGGGGCTGAATCTGCTCCGAAGTTATTCCAGGAACCAAGGGGAGATTCTTCCAGGTATTGTTCGGGAGATAATTGGGCTTTGAGTACATTGGGGATAAATAGCAGGTAGGTGATAAAAAAAATAAATAAGACCCGGACTTGCCTTCCGTAGTTCATGGACAGCAGAATTTTATCACCACAGACTTTATTTTTGAACCTGAAATTAGTATCATATTTGGCAATGAGAAGGTGCTAATATGACTAAGAAGGAAAACAGAATTAAAATCAGGAGCATGGGAATTTATCTCCCGGAAAAAATTCTGACCAATGCCGACTTAGAAAAAATGGTGGATACTTCTGATGAATGGATCACGACCAGAACTGGTATCAAAGAAAGAAGGATTGCCCGGGAAGATGAAGTAACTTCTGACCTGGGCGTGGCCGCCGCCAGAAAAGCTCTGGAAAATGGTGGTCTGAAACCCCAGGAGGTGGATTTAATACTGGTGGCCACCAACACTCCGGACACCATTTTCCCTTCCACAGCCTGCTGGATTCAAAAGAAACTGGGAGTAAGTGAGATTCCGGCTTTTGACCTTCAGGCCGGCTGTACTGGTTTGCTCTACGGAATGATAGTGGCAGAAGCTCTTATTTTGAGCGGTTCTCTTAACAGAGTCCTTCTCATCGGAGTAGATGTTCTGTCCAAAATCACTAACTGGGAAGACCGGACCACCTGCGTGCTTTTTGGCGACGGCGCTGGAGCCCTGATTCTGGAAAGAAGTGAAGATGAATCAGGCATGGTTTCTCATTTCTGGGGGGCCGATGGTTCGCTGGGCGAGCTTTTGATGCTACCCGGCGGTGGGACGTTACACCCAACCAGCGAAGAAACCCTGCGCCAGAAGATGCAATACCTGTACATGAAAGGTAATGACGTCTTCAAGCATGCGGTCAAAAGGATGGGGGAATCAGCGTTAGAAGCTTTAAAGAGGGCTGGCCTGGATAAGAGCCAGGTTGATTACCTTATTCCTCATCAGGCTAATTTCAGAATAATTGATGCTACGAGAGAAAGGTTGAGTTTAAGCCCGGAGAAAGTGGTGGTCAACGTTGACCGATACGGAAACATGTCCGTAGCTACCATACCCGTGGCTCTTTATGAACTAGCGGAATCCGGGAAGCTAAAAAAGGGCAATATAATCGTCATGGTGGCTTTCGGAGCAGGCTTTACCTGGGCTTCGGTAGTTTACCGCTGGTAAAAAAAACACCAGCCTTCTTTTCCTGGATAATGACTACCCCAGACGACCGGGCTTATGCCAAGAAGAAAAGAGTCCTATAAATTTTCTGGCTAACCAGGAAAGGCCGGGTGCAGCATTTGTGGCAAAATTTATTTTTGCGTTTCAGAAATATTCTGTGTATTACTTTATGCACTGATAATCCTTCTGGTTTGAGAATCAGCGGACAAGAAAATAGCCTGAGGTACTGACCTGGTTAATTTTCCAGTTATTCTTTGTTCAATTCTTCAAAAACCTTCCTCAGGTCAGACTTTTCCAGTTTTCCCACATGTCTCATCCTGATTTTTCCGTTCTTGTCAATAAAAATGGAAGTGGGAATGTACTGACCTGGTTTGAAGGACATCACTATATCTCTTCCGACCAGAGCCACAGGGTAATTCATCCTGGCCTGCTCTACAAATTTTTTCAATTCAGCTTCAGGCAGGTCGTCTACCGAGAACCCGAGTATTTCCAGGCCCTTATCTTTCAATTCGCTGTAAGCTTCGATGAAATCAGGAATTTCGGCGCGGCAAGGTGGGCACCAGGTGGCCCAGAAATTTACTAAAATCACCTTTCCTTTAAGAGAATCGAGAGTGATGGTTTTTCCATCCAGAGTGGTGACTTCAAAAGCTGGTGCTGGCTCAGCAGCGCCACCCGCGTGGGAAACAGTGCTGGATTCCGGGCTTTTTTTCTTACAGCTGTAATTGAAGGCGAAGACCAGCACCATTATGAGCAGGACAAGAAAAATTTTCTTTTTCATAAAATTCTCCTCTTTTACCTTGAAAATTAATCGGTTTTATGGCAGAATCATGAAAACCGGCCAGTTCACAGGCCGCATTTCTTGAGAATTCTCTCGTAATTAGCATCTACTTCCTGCTGTATCCAGTTAACTTCTTCTTCCTTGAGATGACGAAATCTCCCTTGAAGCTTTAAGTATTCAGCTATGGGTTTTCTTTCCTTTAATTTGAGGTTGAGTGTCCATTTTTCGCCGTTTTCCACCTCGTAGAGCGGAAAGTAACCGGTTTGGACCGCCAGCCTGGCCAGCTTGATGGTGTCTTCCGGACGGCTTTTCCATCCCGCTGGGCAGGGAGCAAAAACATGGATGAACTTGGTGCCTTTGATTTCTCTGGCTTTTTTGAATTTCTTCACCATGTCTTCAGGATAAGCAACACTGGCCGTGGCGATGTAAGGAATGGCGTGTGCAGCCATGATGCCGATTATGTCTTTTTTTCTTTCTTTTTTGTAGTGCTTTACGGGCGTGGTGGTGGTCCAGGCCCCCAGGGGAGTGGCTGAGCTTCTCTGAATGCCAGTGTTCATGTAAGCTTCGTTGTCGTAACAGGTGTAGATGATGTCGTCGTTTCTTTCGGCTGCACCGGATAAAGCCTGAAGTCCGATGTCAAAAGTTCCGCCGTCTCCAGCCCAGGCCAGCACAGCTGTTTCTCGGTCTCCAACCATATCCAGGCCGGCTCTCACGCCGGAGGCTGAGGAAGCAGCCGTTTCAAAGGCGCAGTGATAAATTGGTATATCAAGTGAAGAATACGGGAAAGGTCCATCTATGACTGCCCAGCAACAGGCAGGAATGCAGACCACAGTTTTTTGTCCCAGAGCCTTGAGAGCTAACCTCATAGCCAGAGCCGCGCCGCAGCCCTGGCAGGCCAGATGCCCCGGACTCATTAATTCTTCTCTTGGTATGGTTATGGCCATTTTTCTTTCTTTACTCATTTTTTCACTCCTATCCAGACAATTTCTTCCTCGGCTCTGTCATGTTTCAGAGCATAGTCAGCAATTTCTTTAAACGAATCGCGCGTAATGTCGCGCCCTCCCAGACCAGCGACGAAACCGAAAATAGCCGGTTGTGGTGACTGACCATACAGAGCGGACTTAACTTCCTGGTAGAAGATGCCGTGGTGTCCGTAAGACAGGTTGCGGTCCAGAACCGCCACTTTCGGGACGCGGGTCAGGATTTCTCTGACTTTCTTAAACGGGAAAGGCCTGAAGAGCTTAATCCTCAGGTTGCCAACTTTAAAGCCTTTTTCTCGCAGCTCGTCAACCGCCACTCTGGCAGTGTAGCCGGCTGTGCCCGAAGTAACAAAAACTAATTCCGCGTCAGCGCAGAGGTATTCTTCAACCTGTCCGAGGTAACGGCCGAACATTTTTTCGTATTCCCGGCCGGTTTCTTCTACCAGGTCTGGAACTTTTTCCATGTCTTTCTGCAGTTTGTAGCGCAGTTCCATGTAGTGATCGGGAGAAGTTAACCCGCCAAAGGCATGGGGGTCTTCGGGGGTGAGCCTGAACGGTGGGTTAAAAGGCGGAAGATAAGCATCAACCTTTTCCTGCTCGGGAATTTCCACGACTTCGTAGGTGTGGGACAGGGTAAAGGCATCAAGGATAATCATGCTGGGAATCATCAATTTTTCGCTCACTTTGTAGGCCTGAATGACGGTATCCAAAACTTCCTGGTTAGAAGAGCAGTAAAATTGAATCCAGCCGGTGTCCCTTTCTGATAAGCTATCATTCTGGTCTGTCCAGATACTCCAGCCAGGGGCCAGGGCCCGGTTGATGTTGCCCATGACCACCGGCATTCTTCCTCCGGCGGCCCAGTGGAGCATCTCATGCATCAGGGCCAGGCCTTGCGCTGAAGTAGCGGTAAAGGTTCTGGCTCCAGCCAGGCTGGCTCCCAGGCAGGCCGCCATAGCTGAATGCTCGGATTCCACTTTTATGAACTTAGCGTTTAAAGTGCCGTCAGCACACATTTCGGAAAGAAGTTCCACAACTTGGGTCTGGGGAGTTATCGGGTAGGCGGCAATAACCTGAGCTCTTGATAACATTGCCCCGTAAGACAGGGCATGATTTCCCATGATTACTTTTCTCATTTTTCCTCCTCAACCATGGTGATGCATTTCTGCGGGCATTCTTCTGCGCAAATCCCGCAGCCTTTGCAGTAATCATAATTTATCTGTGGCCATTCATCCACGATATCAATAGAAGCATCCGGGCAGAATTTCCAGCATATCCCGCATTTGATGCATTTAGACAGGTCTATGACCGGTCTGATGTTGCGCCAGGCCCCGGTTTTGTTATGAAGCATGGAACCTAGGGACATGGGGGCCAGGGGCATTTCTTTCTCGGAATTGAAAACTATTTTTCTGACTTCTTTCTTTTTAGGCATTTTTACCTCCTAAGGCCAGTTCGTAGGCTTCAACGGCCGCTTTGATGTTATCTTCCGGTTTCAGGGGAACGCCTTCTCTTATGGCTTCTACCAGTGATTCCAGTTTGGTCAGGTTAAGGATTCTGGTGACCGCTCCGGTGATGGCGGTGTTGACGATGGGTGCAGCCAAGGTGCCGAGCTTGTGTTTGACGGCGATGGCTGTGGCATCTACAGTAAAAACTTTAAACTTCTCAGGAAAACGGAATTCTTCAGGTTTCTTGGGGCTGTTGATGATGATAAAGCCGCCGTCTTTAAGCCCTTCAGTTACATCAATGGCTTCTACCAGGGTGGGGTCAACTACTACCACATGGTCCGGGTTGTAAATTTTGCTCTTGTCGTAGATTGGTTTGTTATCAATCCGGATAAAGGCAAAAACCGGAGCTCCCCGACGTTCAACTCCGAATTCCGGGTAAGCCTGAACATAATTACCTTCTTTGGCCAGGGCATCAGCCAGAATCTTAGAGGCCACCACTGTGCCCTGACCACCTCGTCCATGAAATCTAATTTCAATCATCTACCTCTCCTTTGTTCGAGAATATTAGATGAATTTAATAGCCAGGCTGACCTGACTTTTAGCCCGGGAGTGTTTGGGAAAAAAGGCAGGAAAATAGGAAATCAGGAATCTTTTTAAAAACCTCTTTTTTTTCTCCCCGTTTATCTTTGAGTCCATTTGATAAAATTATGAAAAAGATTAGAATTTAGTTTAAACTTAACCCATCCATCTGTCAAGGAATTTACCGATGGTCCAGGATATTGCCTGACCGCTCCCGGGTCCTTTTTCTTAGAGAAGTGTGGGTAGCCTGACCGTGGTAGGTTTTTAAATGAGCGACTCAGCGCTGGTTTTCTGAATTTATTTTTTTACACTGCAAGCTGGCATAGAGGTTTTTAAGCATCAGGGCTTCCGCTTCCAGGGCCGGGCTTTCGCAGATGACGGTGCCTCGGACACCGGCGTCATGAAGAGCCTGAAGCCATTCTTCATACCGGAAATCAGACTCCGTCAGGTTCAGATGACGCAGCTCGCCGGTCTGGTTGTAATGAACGCCAGAAATGTGTATGTGAGCGTTTTTCAAAGCCCGGGGCCCGAGCTTTTTTTCTACTTTATTTAAAACCAGTAAGAAATCACGGTAGGAATTTATCCGGCCTTCCCGGGCGAAGATATGGGCAAAATCCAGGCAGGGAAGAAGACCTTCCAGTTCCCGGCACAGGTTCAAAACTTCTTCCAGGGAACCAAACTGCTTTCTTTTGCCCATGGTTTCAATTCTCAGCCTGGTGGGAATTCTTTCGCTTCTGGCCATGGACATTACTTCGGCCAGGCTGGTTTTTATGCTCTCGTAAGTTTCCTCAGGGCTTTTCAGGCCGTAGTAACCGGCATGAAAAACCAGGTCTGAAGCGCCGGCCGCGGTGGCCAGCCGTAGAGATTTAAGCAACCACTGCTGGCTCTGCATTCTTTTGATGGGGTCATCGGCGTTAAGGTTTATGAAGTATGGGGCATGGGCACTCAGCCTGATTTTCTGCTGGTGAGCTTTTTTTTGGAGGAGAGAGGCAGTTTCATAGGTCATTTTCAGGCCGTTGACAAATTCCAGTTCCATGGCTTCCAGACCGCTAGCCACCAGGCAATCAAGGCCTTTTAGAGAAGAATCATCAGGACAGGATTCAGGAACTCCGGCTACTCCGAAGTACAGACCATCAGAGGCAGGAATCATCAGGCACTCCGTTCAGGAATTCACTGACTATCCTCATAGCACAGAATTCACCGCACATGGAGCAGGCGGTAGTTCTGGTTTGGCGTCTTTTTCGAATTTCCTGGAATTTTTCCCGGTCAATAGCCAGTTCTTCCTGTTTTTTCCAGTCCAGCTTTTTCCTGGCCCGGGAAATTTCCAGGTCCTGCTGGAGGGCCCCTGGAATATTCTTGACTATGTCAGCCGCATGGGCTGCGATACGGGAAGCCATCAACCCGTCTTTGACATCTTCAAGAGAGGGGAGTCCGAGATGTTCGGCTGGTGTCACATAGCAGAGAAAATCTGCTCCGGCCGCAGCCGCTATGGCTCCGCCGATGGCGGAAACAATGTGGTCATAACCTGGAGCTATATCGGTGACCAGCGGTCCCAGGACGTAAAAGGGAGCCTCTTCGCAAAGCCTTTTTTCCAGCTTTATGTTCATTACTATCTGGTCCAGGGGAACATGGCCAGGACCTTCCACCATAGCCTGCACCCCGGCTTCTCGGGCGCGGCGAACCAGTTCACCGAGGGTCAGCAGCTCTTCAACCTGGGGTCGGTCGGTGGCGTCATGGATGGCTCCGGGTCTTAAGCCATCACCGAGGCTTAAGGTCACGTCATATTTCCTGGCTATATCCAGCAGCCGGTCAAAGTGGGCATAAAGCGGGTTTTCTTTTTCATGATGCAGCATCCAGGCCAGATGAAAGGCACCGCCTCGGGAAACAATGTCAGCCACCCGGCCCTGTTTTTTCAGCCTGTCCACGGCTTTCAGAGTCAAACCGGCATGGACGGTCATGAAATCCACACCTTCTATGGCCTGTTGTTCAATGACCGAGAAAAGGTCCTCTTCTGTCATGGCCACGATAGAACCGCGCTGGCTGATGGCTTCTATGGCGGCCTGGTAGACGGGCACGGTTCCCAGGGGCACGGTTGATAGTTGGATTAATTTTTTTCTGATGGCCCGGATGTTACCACCGGTGCTCAAGTCCATAACTGCATCGGTGCGGTATTTCAGAGCCAGCCGCAGTTTAGCTATTTCATTCTTCAGGTCGGGAAAATCGCGGGAGGTACCAAGGTTAACGTTTACCTTGGTCCGCATTTTCTGGCCAATGGCTGAAGGTTGAGCTGGGGAATGATTTTGGTTGTAGGGAATAACTACCAGACCTCTGGCCAGCAGCGACAAAAGCTCATCTGGAGAAATTTTTTCTTCGGCGGCAATTTTTTTTACTAGAGGAGTAACAAGACCTTTTCTGGCTTTGTCTATCAGCGTCATGATAAAAATCTTTCTCGTTGAAATTAGGCAGCAACTCTTCTAAAAATTCAGTATAGATTAGAGGTTAGGTTGTGTCAAGGAAAGCGGACTTCTGTTTTCTGCTGGTTTATTTTTTCTGAATGCCAGGCCATCTCATTTACAATTATAACGATAATTGTTAGTATTTACAGGAAATGGAAGGGAAAACAACCTGGCCAGGGCGGAGAAAATCGTCACTGCCAACCGGCCTCTTTTTTTATTTCCTGGTTAATGTACTTTTGTTTTTTCCCAGCCTGGCTGGCCAGGTAAACAGGTGCTTCCAACCAGGTTGAGGTTGATACCCTGGAAAAGGCTTTAAAAATCGTCAATTTTCTGGAAGAAGTAGCTGACCATTACCAGAAGACAGGCCGTTTTCAAGGAAAATCCGCTGAGTTTTCGGAGGAAGAGCTCAGCGCTTTTTTCCAGGAAATGTTTTCGGCCGAGGTCCCGGCCTTCAAGAAAATAACCCTGAAGCTTTTTCCCCGGAATAAAGTAGAGGGGTGGATAGTCCTGAATTTTAAAGGAATGGAACTTCCTTCCTTCGTGAAAGAAGAAATAAACCTTTATTTTTCAGCCGTGGCGGAAATTAAAGAGCGGAAAATCCGTTTAAATTTTGCTAATATTTTTCTGGAGACACAGAAAATTCAGCCAGAAGCAGTGGAAGCTCTAATCAAGATAGTGGCCGAAACTCGCGGACTGGAAACAAAATCTCTGGAGAGCTGGTATGACTTACCTACGGGCCTTTCGGGTTTGGCAACCAGGAAAGGAAGGATTATAGTTAATTATTGAGGTGACCATGATAAGAATAATCGGGGGAAGGTTTAAGGGAAGAAGGTTGAAGATGGTGCCCAACCCGGCTGTCCGGCCTCTGCCGGCTAAGCTTCGCGGGGCACTTTTTAACATACTGCAATCCAGAATACTGGATGCTACTTTCCTGGATGGTTTTGCCGGCACGGGGTCAGTGGGGCTGGAAGCCCTCAGCCGGGGTGCCAGCCGAGCTGTTTTTGTGGAAGAACTGCCTCAAGCAGCCAGAATAATTGAAGCAAACATCGCCAAATGCCAGGCTGAAGATATGGCTGTAGTCATTAACAAAGAATTTAACCGGGCCGTCATAGACCTGGGTAAAAAAGGGGTAAAGTTTGACCTCATTTTTCTGGACCCGCCTTATGTTCTTCTGGCGGAGAGAAATCCACTTAAGGTGGTGAGGAAAAGAAAGATTCTAAAGCCCGATGGACTTCTGGTCATCAGGCACCACCGACAGTACAGCCCGTCAAAAGAAGATTTCCGACTTATCCGCCAGGTAGATTTTGGCGATGATATTTTTTCTTTTTACTCAGGAGAAGTGGTCAAAAAAGAACCTGAAAGCCAGGAAGAAAAAGAAGAAAAATCAGAAACAGATTGAGGAATGGAGCAAAGTAGTTTAAAATTATGGGGCAGTTAAAGGGAAATTTTTATGTCAAAGGACGATAAAAAAATTCAACCATTCTGGTCCACGGACCTGGACCTTAGAGAAGATGAAGTCCTGTCCGGTCTGGGTTTAACCCGGGGCTCGCTTTTATTTTTAGGCCGTTACACCCTTAAAGAAGTCATGGCCCTTCTGGCCAAAAAAGGTTTTTTGCGGGAAGCCAAGAAAAGAAACCTCTGGCCGATTAGATACCGGTTGGACAACTCTGACTATCCGGCTCAAAGGTTGCTAATTTACTGGCAGGAAGAAACACCGGACAAGGTCATCGTTGACCTCAAAATCAAGGAAAGTGAGGTAAAGTTCAGGGCCCCGGAAAAGCATGGTTACCGTTTGCCGGTCCAGCACTGCCTGTTGTTTGAATGGTTAACGCTGCAGAACCCGAGGCAGAGTTTTGATGAAAAACATCCCCCCCTGCCGGGTCAGGTCAGACCGGGCCTTAGTTTGTCCAAGAAAATTATGGAGATTTTTCTCCATCTGTCTAAATTAATTCATCTGGATGCGCTGGTAGCTTTTCCGGCTTATTTTCATAATGCCCTGCTTTTTTCCCGTTATTTTTACTTTGTCAACCCGGTTAAGGAAGGGGAGATAAAAGCTATCCGACGTCAGTTCAGTCATTTACCATTCCGTCAGCTGGCCTGGGCCGTTTATCTCGGTTGTCTCAGAGATGAAGAAGGGCAGGTTTATGAATGGAAAGCCGAAGAACAGATTTACCCTCTCAGTGAAGTGCTAAAAGAATACCTGGATTCAAAGGTTTACAGGGAAATTGCCCGGCACGTGGAAAAGACAGCCAAGTTTAGCCTGGACCTGGAACTTTTCCGAAAAAAATGCCAGGAACAGGGCATCCTTTACTGAAGAGCAAAAAACTGCTATAATCAACCATCTGGAAGAGGAGAGAAGATTATGAAAAAAGGAATTCATCCAGAATACCAGGAATGTACGGTTATCTGCGCCTGTGGCAACACCTTTAAAACCAGGTCCACCAAAAAAGAAATCAGGGTGGAAATCTGTTCTCAATGCCATCCTTTCTTTACCGGCAAGCAGAAAATAGTTGACACCGCCGGCCGGGTGGAAAAATTCAGGAAAAAATATGCGGCGGCTAAGGCTAAAAAATAAGCCATATGCTTCAGGAATTAAAAGCCGTAGAAGAAAAATATAACCAGATTACGGCCCTGCTTTCCGACCCCAATATTTCCTCCAACCCGCAAAAAATTAAGGAATTGGCCCGCGAACGGGCTGAGCTGGAACCTCTGGTCAAAAAGTATGAGGAGTACAAAAGGGTCCAGAAAGAGCTTGATGAATCCAGGGACCTGCTAAATGAACCCCAGGTGGACCCGGAGTTAAAAGACCTGGCGGAAAAAGAGCTCCTCCGCCTCAAGGAGTTGAAAGAAGAGCTGGAAAAAGAGCTCAAAAGAATGCTCTTACCCAAAGACCCAAATGATGAAAAAAACGTTATCCTGGAAATAAGGGCCGGAGCCGGGGGAGATGAGGCCTCTCTTTTTGCTCAGGATTTGCTCAGAATGTACACCAGGTACGCTGAGCACAAGGGCTGGAAATGGGAGTTGATGGATGTGAGTTATTCTCCCATCGGCGGCATTAAAGAAGCCATCGTTAATATTCAGGGAAAGAAAGTTTATTCTTTCCTCAAGTATGAAAGTGGCGTCCACCGGGTGCAACGGGTGCCAAAAACCGAAGCTTCCGGCCGCATTCATACCTCCACAGCCACGGTAGCTGTCTTACCCGAAGCCGAGGAAATAGACCTGAAGATTGACCCCAAAGACCTTAAAATAGAAGCCTTTGGCGCTTCAGGGCCAGGTGGACAGAATGTCAACCGCAACTACACGGCCATCAGAATCACCCATAAACCTTCCGGGCTGGTGGTCTCCTGCCAAGACGAAAAGTCCCAGCACCGGAATAAAGAGAAAGCGCTAAAAATCCTCAGGACCAGACTTCTGGACATAGCCCGGCAGGAACAGCAGAGCAAGATTTCTCAGGATAGAAGAAAGCAGGTGGGAACCGGGGAAAGAAGCGAAAAAATCAGAACTTATAATTTCCCACAGTCAAGAGTTACTGACCACCGCTTGAACGAGAATTTTTACAACCTGGACGGCATTCTGGACGGCGAGCTGGATGAGCTGATTGAAAAGCTCATCGTTTATTTTCAGACCAGGGCTCTGGAAGAAGACAGAAACTCTATTTCTGTTGATCAGACCATTGAATTATAAAAAAAATCCACCCCAGAAATTAGAAGCGCTTTTTCGCCAGCTGGCCGCTCAGCTTACCTTTTCTTCCTGTCCTTTTGTGGAAGCCAGGCTGCTCCTTCAACTGGCAACCGGTCTGGAGGAGAACAGTTTTTTTATGCACCTTGACCAACCTGTCAGCCGTCGCCTCCAGAAGAAAGTCTGGCTCCTGCTCCAGAAAAGGAAAGAAGGCTGGCCCATAGCCTATCTGACTGGAAAAAAAGAATTCTGGAGCCTGGAATTCAAAGTTAACCGTCAGGTTCTTATTCCCAGGCCAGAGACAGAACTTCTGGTAGAAAAGGCCCTGTCTTTAGAATTACCTGAACGGCCGAACATCCTGGATGTGGGCACGGGCTGTGGCAATATAGCCGTGACCCTGGGCCGGGAATGGCCGGAAGCCAGGATTACGGCCTGCGACCTGAGTTTGCGGGCTTTAAAAATGGCCCGGGAAAATGCAGCCCGTAACAAGGTCAGAAATATTAATTTTGTTAAAAGCAACTTACTGGATTATTTTATTCAGCGAAGAAAAAAATTTGACCTGATAGTCAGCAACCCACCTTACGTTTCTGAGGAAGAATGGAAGAAGCTGGACAGGCCGGTGCGTGATTTTGAGCCCAGAAGAGCCCTGGTGGCTGGTCCCACAGGCCTTGAAATAATAAAAAAGCTCATGACTCAAGCACCACTCTGCCTCCAACGGGCTGGTTATCTGTTAATGGAGATTGGCGCCAACCAGGCAGAACAGGTGTTGAAACTGGCGGAGGAAAACTGGCAGGCAGTAGAAATATTAAAAGATTATGCCGGCTTTTCCCGGGCCGTGTGCCTGAGAAAAAAATAAAGAAGTAAAAAGAAAAAGGTTCAGTTAGACATACTTTCCCGGTGCTTGAGCATTTTCTGGTAATCTTCAAAAGAGGGCAGAAGTTTGGTGGACTCGTAGCGGATTTTCTCCCAGTGTTCCAGCTCCACTGAACAAAAAGCTTCTACCACTTCCGGGTCAAATTGCTGGCCGGAATGTTTGATGATTTCTTCCCGGGCAGAAGCAAAGTCTTTTTCAGCCCGGTAGGGCCGGTGTGAGGTGATGGCATCAAGAGCATCAGCCAGGGCAAAAATCCTGGCTTCTATGGGAATTTCCTCTTTTTTTAAACCTTTGGGATATCCAGAGCCATCGTATTTTTCGTGATGATAAAGGATGATGTTTCCCACCTCTTTGAGCAGCTTCATTTCTTTAATCAGTCCGAAGCCCAAAGTGGGGTGGAGTTTTATTTTCTCCCATTCTTCCGGGCTCAGAGCCCCAGGCTTTTTGAGGATAGAATCGGGTATGGCGATTTTGCCGATATCGTGGAGAAGAGCACCTTTGCGGATGTTATCCAGGGTGCTCTGGCTTCTAATTCCTAGAAGTTCTGCCAGCACCTGACTGTATTTGGAGACGGTTCTGGAATGGCCGAAGGTTTCTACATCTCGCAGGTCCAGGGCGGTCATCAGATTTTCTACGGTGGTATCGTAAATTTCTTCGAGCTTCAGAAGCTTGCGTATATTCCTGGAATGTTCCAGCTTCAGCTTGGTTAGATTTTTCAGGTTGTTTTCGTTTTCCTTTTTTAGAAAACGACGTTTCAGCTCAGCCCTGACCGCGGAGTAGATGGCTAAAAGATTATTTCTCGGGCAGATAAAATCCACGATTTCTGCTTCCAGCAGATAAAAATGCTGATGGTCATTGAGGGTGGTGCTGAGCAGGATGATAGTCAGTTGGGGGAAAGACATCTTCAGCTGGCGGAGTTGCTCAATTTTCCGGCTGTCTACACGAGAAACAGTCAGGACCAGCACAGAATCCTTAAGAGACTGGCTTTTTAACCAATCGCTCAATTTGGCCGAGGTAAAAACTTCTTGGTGATGCCTTTTTATCCAAGATGATAGTTGAGCCCGATATTTTTCTTCCGGGTCCACAATCAAAACCCGGAGGTGATTGTTGTTAGCCCCGTTACCTATGTTATTACCCATCTTGATAAATTGTATATAATATTTGCCGCCAAAGAGCAAGAAAAAAAATATAAAAAGGGGTGAAAAATCTCAGTCTCGCTCACCCCTTGGGGTTAATCAGGATAATCGCCTGACCAGCTTAATATCATGCTCTTTTTCACCTTTAATTTAGCTTGACACCCGTAAATGGTTGAATTTAAAATAAACTCGCCAGGGCCAAAGGAGCGGGCAGTGGACGATAACAGCTACACCGAAAAAAAACCATTTTCCATCATTCAGGAAATAGAAGCACAACTGGAAAATTACCTGCGGCGTCAGCGGGAAGAAATTGAGAAAGCTCTGGATGAAAAAATCCAGAAAGAAAGAGAACTGGCCAGGCAACAACTGGCCCAGATAGAAGAAGAAGTGAAAAAAGAGTGGAGCACGCTGGAAGAGTATGCCAGAAATTGGGGACAGCTGGAGGAGGAAGGCAATCTCCTTCTCGGCCAGATAAACGATTGTCTGCAGAGAATAATTAACCGCCAAGTAGAAATTGAAAGGTTGGCCAGAGAGACGGCCGAGGATATTAAAGTTTTACACGAGCTCCAGCACCAACTGGAAGAAATCCGGAAAAAATCTCAGGAACAGGCTGGACTGGTCAGCCGGAGACTGGAAGAAAGGTTCGGCTTAAAAACCGGTGTTCTCACGGCAAAGCAGGAAATACCTGATTTGATGGACCTTTCGCCGGAGCTGGAGAAGTTAAAAAAGATAAAAGAGCTTCTTACTCTGGAACAAAAATCAGCTACAGAAGAGCTGGTTTCACCAGCAGAAGTTGAGGCTCAGGAAGAACCAGAGCCAGCCGGCCCCCCGCTTGAAGAAGAAACAAAAATTAAAGAAACACCACCGGAAAGGCCAAAAGATATTTCTTTGGAAGATAAATTAACAGAAGAAATTAAAAAAGGATTGATGGAAAGGATGGCCTCGGCCGCTGGAACGGAAGCCAAGCTGCAAGAAGTTGTCGGAGAGAAAAAGGAATTTTTAAACCCCAGGAAAACGGGCCGCGAATTGCTTGACGCCTACTACCGGGAGGAACAGGCCAACGGTTCCGGGGAAATTGGCTACTACCAGAAGGAAAGAAAGATTATTGTGGAAGTTGGCGATCTACTCAATAGATTAAAAGCCACTGTGGAAGAGGCCAGAAAACTCAGCTACAAGCTTTCTTTAATCAGTAATAAAAAAGAAGAATTTTTTCTCAAACAGGAAATCGTCCGTTATCAGGAAGGCCTCAGAAAATATTTACAGAGGATTTTGCTTCTGGTGGAGAAAGAAGGGTTTCGCTTTCCAGCCATCACTCAGGATCTCATCAACCGGCATACCATAGAAGACCTAACCGAATTGCTGCGGGTGCAGAACTGGGGAGCCGGCCAAGACCTGGATTATTTTGAAAAGGAAGTCATTTCCCTCCTGGTAGCCTTTAAGAACAGGACTACACCGGAGAGCCTTTATTATGCGGCTATAAAGAAAGAGCTGGAAGCTTAATTTGCGGCTGTCCGGGGCAAAGAGAATATTTCTTTCGCTTAATTCTGATAATTCTGTGCTTCTTTCTGAATCTGTTCAAAATAATTTTCCAGAACCTGAAAATCTTCAGAGCTAAGAGAAGTAAATTTCAGGCCGGTATAAAAATGGGGAGAATCATTGCCCATTCTTTCGGAATAGACCACCTGACTTTTCAACGGATAAGCTTTCTTACCAAGGATGAGCACCACCTCTAACGGCAGGTTTGAGGGGTAAGGCTTTTCGGAAATGAATTTAACACCACCGAGACTGAGGTTGATGGTCTTACTGACTTTGAGTTCTCCGTTTTCCCGGTAGAGCAGCAGGGTGGAGTTGTAATATCTCTTAAAGTGCCTTTTTTCTCGGTAAAGTTTTTCCTGGGTAGAGATGGCCAGGGTAGCCTGACTTGGCTTTTCCCAGTCTCTGGAATAAGCTACCACCATATTTTTGGTTAAGGACCTGGTCTGAAAATCTGAAGGCGGTAACCTCCAGGTCTGCTTGCCTTTGGCTTCAGCCAGAGCCAGGTCAGATTCATGCACCAGGTGCTTTATGTCTTCCTTGGTTAACTGTTCGTTGCTGGCCAGTCGTTTTCGGGGGAAGATGGTCACGCCAAAGGACATGGTCAGGTTGTTGCGGGGCTGGAATTCTTCAAACGGGAAGTAGTGTTCTTCCACGTTTTTCCTGATTCTCTCCGTTAGCTGGCAGGCTTCTTCCAGGCTGCCCACGCCGCTGAGGAAAAAGAGGAACTCTTCACCCCCGTAGCGGCAGATGAGGTCGTCCTCTCGGACTGATTGTTTGAGCACCGTGGCTAATTCTTGCAGCAGGTGGTTACCGGCCTCGTGACCATTACGGTCGTTGTAATTCTTGAACCAGTCCACATCGCCCATCACCAGAGCAAAGGAGCCCTCTTCCCGCTTTCTCTTGCTCATGGAATTGACTTTCTGGAGCACTTTATCAAAGAAAGCTTCCCCGCGTAGCAGTCCGGTGAGAGGGTCATACTGAATTAAGTTGAGCTTGGTCATGGCAATGGCCAGGTGCTCAGAAATGTTGCGCAGGATATGCTGGTCATCTTTGGAAAAGCCTTCCGAGGAGAGATGCCCCAGGACCAGCTTGTTGTAGAGTTCTATTACGCCAATGGTTTCTCCCTCGTAAATAATGGGCACGGCCATGATGCTTTTCAGGGGACTTTTCAGGTTGTTCTGGTACCGCGGTGAATAACGTTTATCATAAGTTAAATCGCTGATGTTAACTTCCTGGCCAAAACGGGCTACGGCGGCCGCAAAGTCCGGGGCATCAAGCCTGGCCACGTACTTAAAGGTTTCAGGATGGTTAATAAAAGAATCGTCCCAGATGATGGGCTTGAGGAATTTACCCAGAGCTTCGTTTTCTTCGATGATGTAAATGGTCATGCCCTGGGCCTGAAGCAATTCTTTGATGTCCGGGATGATGCTCAGCAGGCTGCTGACGTCGTTGGCGGAATAAATCTTCCGGATGATGTTTTCTATCTTCTGCCGTTCTTTCTGAAACCAGACGTAGCGGGTTTCAATGGAGATTCTTTTTTCTAGCTCCCGGATGTAATTCTCGTTGATCAGGTGTTTGATTTCCGCGATTTCGTTAAACAGGTGCCGGGTGTTGACGGTGTTCAGGTTGACTGACTGGCGGAGTTGCGACCATTCTCTTTTTAACCGGGCCAGATAAAGGCTTCGTTTCAGAACCTGGCTCAGGATTGGTTCCAGGGAATGCCCGTCTTTTTCTATGATAAAATCCAGGTGAAATTCCACCGGCCAGGTAAGGAAGGCCTGGAAGGTTTCGGCCTCATTCTGCCCTAAAATGATAACCGAACATTCGGACCGGAGAAAATCTTTCCAGGTTTCATAATGGCCAAATTCCGCATCAACTATTAAAGCCCAGATGTCTCTATTTTCCAGCACGGAAGGGATTTCTTCCCTGGCATGAATGACCAGCGGCTGGCATTCTCTTTCGCTGACCCGGATAACACGAAGAGCCTGGTCAACGTTTTTTACGTATACCAGTATGTTTATCTGCTGCATTTTTACCGGGATGCTGCTCCCTTTGCCTCCGCTAACCTTGGCTTTTCCTCAAACATAATTTAATAAAATCAACCGCCAGAGTCAACTTTTTTTTCTTTTATAATATTAACGGGAAAAATTCAATTCTTTCTCACCGGACAACAGTTTTTGCTTAACCAGTCTGAGTGTGCTATATTTTAGCCTGAAATTGAAGGTGAGAGTTTTCCATGGTTAGAGTCAGGTTTGCTCCCAGCCCCACGGGACATCTTCATGTGGGGGCACTTAGAACTGCCCTGTTTAACTGGTTGTTTGCCCGTCATCATCACGGCACTTTTATCCTGAGAATAGAAGATACTGACCAAGCCCGGTCTTCAGAGGAAATGAGCCGTTCCATCCTGGAGGCTCTCCGCTGGGTGGGGCTGGATTGGGATGAAGGTCCCATCTACCAGTCGCAGAGGTTTGACCTTTACCGGGAAAGAGCCCGTCAGCTGGTGGAAAAGGGCCTGGCCTATTATTGTTTCTGTTCACCAGAAGAAATAGAAAAAAGGAGACAGGAAGCCCAGGCGCGGGGAGAACACTGGAAATACGACCGGCGCTGCCTTAACTTAAGCCAGGAAGAAAAAGAAAAATTTCTGGCGGAAGGCCGGCCGGCGGCCATTCGTTTCCTGGTGCCGGAAGGCGTGACCGAGTATGAGGACCTGGTTCATGGACCGATTTCCGTGGACCACAAGAACCTGGAAGATTTTGTTTTACTGCGCAGCGATGGTCTGCCAACTTACCATCTTTCGGTGGTGGTGGATGATATTGACACCAGGATAACCCATGTGATTCGCGGAGATGACCACATTTCTAACACGCCCAAACAGATTCTTCTTTACCGGGCTTTTGCTGCTCCCGTCCCTCAGTTTGCTCACCTGCCGCTTATTCTGGGGCCGGACCGGAAAAAATTGAGTAAGAGGCACGGCGATACTTCAGTTCTTAATTTTCGAGATAAAGGATACCTGCCTCTGGCCTTTTTCAATTTCATGGCTCAGCTAAGCTGGTCACCCGGTCCAGAGGAAAGGGTTTATTCCATAGAAGAGATGGTCCGGGAATTTTCCCTCGAGCGAATAAGCAAGGGCAGTCCGGTGTTTGACCTGGCCAAGCTGGAATGGCTCAACAGCCGGTTGATTAACGAGATGCCGGTAGCCGAGCTGATTTCCCAGCTCCAGCCCTGGCTTGAACGGGAAGGCCTCTGGCAGGAAGAGTTTCTGAAAGAAAAAAAAGATTGGTTTGAAAAGCTGGTGGTTCTCGTCCGTTCGCGCTGCCGGACGCTGGTGGACTTGAAGGAAATGCTCCGTCCGTTTATATCGGATAAGATTATTTACGACCCAGAAGCAGTGAAAAAGTATTTATCGGATAATCGTCTGGAGCAACTCCTGGCGGGCTTGAAGAATGATTTTCTGGCTCTGGAGAATTTCACGGCGGCTGAGACAGAGCGAGTGCTCAGAGAAAGAGCGGAGAAAGAAGGTGTTAAAGCCGCCTCTCTCATTCATCCCCTTCGCGTTCTGCTGGTGGGGAAATCAGTCAGCCCCGGCCTTTTTGAAGTCCTGGAATTTATGGGCAAAGAAAAAACCCTGGCCAGGATTGATAATCTATCTGAAGCCAGGAAAATTATAGAGACTAGTGGGGGAGGTGTAGCATGACCAAAGAAGAAAAATTCACCTATAAGCCAGTCCGGGCTCCAAGAGGGAGCAAACTTCATACCAAGGGTTGGTCGCAGGAAGGTGCCCTGCGCATGCTGATGAATAACCTGGACCCGGAAGTGGCCGAAAAACCGCAGGAATTAATTGTCTACGGCGGAACGGGCAAGGCTGCCCGCAACTGGGAATGTTTTAAAGCCATCGTCAACAGCCTGAAAAAGCTGGAGAATGATGAAACCCTGCTGGTTCAATCGGGCAAGCCCGTGGGTATTTTTAAGACTCACCCGGAAGCTCCCAGAGTGCTAATTTCTAACGCCATGATTGTGCCCAAGTGGGCAACCTGGGATGAATTCCGTCGACTGGAAGCTCTTGGCCTCACCATGTACGGTCAGATGACTGCCGGAAGCTGGATTTACATCGGCACCCAGGGTATTCTGCAGGGAACTTACGAAACACTGGCGGCTGTGGCCAAAAGGCACTTTGGCGGCACCCTGAAGGGAAAACTGGTAGTTACCGCCGGGCTAGGTGGAATGGGTGGTGCTCAACCTCTGGCCGTCACCATGAATGAAGGCGTGGCCATCGTGGTGGAAGTAGACCCAGCGCGCATCAAACGTCGTCTGGAAACAAAATACGTAGACACCATGACGGATAGCCTGGATGAAGCTCTGCGTCTGGCTGAGGAAGCCAGGAAAAAAGGAGAGCCGCTCTCCATTGCCCTGTTAGGAAATGCGGCTGAGGTGCTTCCTGAGCTGGTCAGGCGCGGTATCACACCTGATGTCCTGACCGACCAGACTTCCGCCCATGACGAACTCAATGGCTACGTGCCGAGAGGCCTTCCCTACGAGGAAGCTCTGGAATTAAGAAAAAAAGAACCGCAGAAGTACATCGCTATGGCTTATGAATCAATGGCTGCTCACGTGGAAGCCATGCTGGAACTTCAGAAACGCGGGGCCAAGACTTTTGATTACGGTAATAACATCAGAGCCCAGGCCCAGAAAGCCGGCGTGGCCAACGCTTTTGATATTCCCGGCTTTGTCCAGGAATACATCAGACCGCTTTTCTGCGTGGGCAAAGGGCCGTTCCGCTGGGCCGCTCTTTCCGGCAAACCTCAGGACATTTACGTCACTGATGAAGCGGTCCTGAAAACTTTCCCGGAAGATGAAGCCCTGGCTCGCTGGATAAAGAAAGCTCAGAAACAGGTTAAATTCCAGGGGCTGCCTGCCCGCATCTGCTGGCTGGGGTATGGGGAGAGAGCCCTTTTTGGTGAGGTCATTAACACTCTGGTGAAGAAGGGCAAAATCAGCGCGCCCATCGTCATCGGCCGGGACCACCTGGATACCGGTTCAGTAGCCTCGCCAAACCGGGAAACAGAAAAGATGAAAGACGGCTCAGATGCCATTGCTGACTGGCCGATTCTCAACGCCCTGCTCAACGCGGTGTGTGGGGCTTCCTGGGTTTCAGTCCATCACGGTGGCGGCGTGGGCATTGGCTATTCTATCCACGCCGGGATGGTCATCGTGGCGGATGGTTCGGCTTCCATGGCCCGGCGCCTACAGCGGGTGCTCACGGTAGACCCCGGTATTGGCGTGGCCAGGCATGCTGATGCTGGTTATGAGGAAGCCATCGCCTGTGCCCGGAAGAATAAAATTAAAATCCCCATGTTGCCCAAAAAATAAAATCTGGATACCGCGCGGTCTGGCGTTTGATTAATATTTTCGGAACATAAATTTAAGAAAGGCAGGAGGCAGATGTTTTTTCTTCCGGTAATCTTTTTATTCCTGATTTTTTATTTTGTGCTGCTGGGAGGTCTTTTTTTCTTTCTCAAGATTGGACTGATTTCCCTGGCTTTTAACCGGCTTGGTCTTCCCCCGGATATGGTGTTCCTGTTACTCATGTTAAGCCTTCTGGGCGGCGGTATTAACATACCTGTCAAAAGGGTTTATTCGGAGTCGCTGGTAGAAGAACAGGTAGTTGATTTTTTTGGCTGGAAGTTTTACGTGCCAGCAGCCCGCCAGGCTCAGACCACCATCCTGGCCGTAAACCTGGGCGGAGCGATTATACCTTCGGCCGTGAGCCTTTACCTCCTGATAAAATGGTCACCGTTTCTTTTGTATTTTATTCTGGCCACTTTCATGGTCACTGTGCTGGTGCATCGGGTGGCCCGGCCCGTAAAAGGCCTGGGTATCGCCACCCCGGCTTTATTCCCGCCCCTGGTGGCGGCCCTGGTGTCGGTCATCATCGGTCTGGTTCTTCCGGAAAGCAGGCTGGTTACACCTGTTCTGGCTTATGTTTCCGGAACGCTGGGAACTCTGATTGGGGCTGACCTTTTGAACCTGAAAAAAATCGCTGACCTAGGGGCTCCGGTAGCCTCCATCGGTGGAGCCGGAACGTTTGACGGCGTATTTTTAACTGGAATTATCGCGGTTATTCTTACTTCTTTGTAATCTTTTTAGTTCTGGTTTGTCATCTTTTTAATCCTGGCGCTTTTCAGGTAAAAACTGAAGCCTGCTTCTGAGCTTTAAAACGAGCTTTAACCTGTTCCACAAAAGCCTCCAGTCTGGCTTTTTCGCTGGATGAAGCTGTCTCACCGTAGATAAGGGTCGGCAAAGGAATGTCGGCAAAATCCTTTTTGATCCTCTGAGAGATGGCCTGAGAGGCTGTGCCCAGCATGCAGTTAAAGCAGATGACGTTAATCAGGCCATCGGCTCCTTTACGGGCAAAATCAATCATCCGGGCCAGGTTGAGGAAAAGGGTCTGGTTGTTGTTGTAATTTAAATAAGTGATGGTGGATTTAACCAGTTCTTCGTAGCCAGGTTCTTTAATTTTCAAATCTGCCAGCTGAAGGCGGCCGGTAACCTGGCGTTTCTTGGCTTCTTTGATGAGGTTCAGACCACCGAGCTTAATGGTCTCGGCAAGATTACCCTCAGTCAGCTTTTCGTAAAACTCCCGGCTGAAGGTAAAATCAATTTCATCCACCAGGAAGGGTGAGGGCCAGACCTCACAGCCGAGTTCTTCCAAGCGGTGGAAAAGTTGATTGTTGGCAAAATGATTCTGCCGGGTGTAAATGTCTCCCACAATTCCAACCACCGGTTTCTTTTCTCTTTGGACCCGGATGCTGGCCAGTCTATTCCTGATTTCCTTAAGAGTTTGGCTTAATTTATTTTCCGCCAGCGCCTGTTCTACCTGGCGCAGAGCCCGAGCCAGCACCAGGTCTGTTTCTCCTTTGTTTATTTCGTAAGGTCTTATCTGGCAGCTTAACTTGATAAGAGAATCAATGGCCACCAGGCCCTGCCAGAGAGTTTTAAGCCCTTCAAATTCTATTAATTTCCAGAAGTAATCCAGAGTGGGCGTAAGAACCAGCACGTGAGGATAGCCCAGTTCAGCCAGCAAGTTGCGCATAGCTGGTCCATATTGCTGGAGCAGACAGGAGTATCTGGCGCCGGGGAAGAAGAAAACTGTTTCAGAAGAAGGTTTTCGGGCCAAGATGTAGCTCAGCAGGTCGCCCAGAAGATAGGAATAAGCATGGCATTCTTTACCTGAGGAATATTTTTCTCCGAGTTCCAGGCTGTGCCGGTCAGGTGGTGGCAGAACTTCAGCCTGCAGGCCGCGGCTTTTCATGGCTCCAGAGAATGCAAAAGCATGGTCCGCAAAGTGGGGAATAACAAAGGGTAATTTTTTTAATTCTTCTACGGGTCTTTCTTCCGGGTCTTCAGCCGCTTTCACCAGGAATTGAACTTTTTCTTTTACCTCAGGCTGCTGGGCTATTTCATCAGCAAAGGCTTCCAGCCTGGTTACCAGACCGGCTTCTCCTCGGTGTTCGTCAAATTCCAGGAAAAGATGAGGGTGCTGACCTAGTTGTTTCTTAATCTGTTTCACCACAAATCCATCAAGCCCGCAGCCGTAATTGGTCAGGAAAACCGGAAAAACAGATGGCTGACGCCTGGCCCAGATGGCTGCTCTCAGAAGATGCTGGGGGTATCGCCAGGGAGGAACATCACCAGGGGAGATGATTTTTTCTTCCAGCTTAATTTCTTCCAGCGGCAGGTAGTCCAGGGGTAAGGCCGTGACCCCCAGTTTGTCCAGGTGCGACCAGAAATTCAGGTTCAGGTAATGGTCATAGAGCAGGTAAGGGCGGCCGGCAATCAGCCACACGGGCTGCCCGATCTTCCGGCTTTCTTCCAGAATTTTGCGGCCCATGATTTCTTGGTTTTTTCTGAATTCATCCTGGATTTCCAGTGCTTTTTTCCAGGCGGCGGCAATTTTTTCTTCTGGTTCTTTAAAAACCCGGGCCAGGGTCTTCCAGTTTTCTACCTGAACTTCTTCATCCGGTTCCAGGTACACAGGTGCGGTCAGCAATTTTTGCCGCAGGGCCTCTGGTATCATGTGAGGTAAATGCTCGGTATAGGGGCAAAAATAGTAAGAAGCATTTTTTTGTCTGTGGCTATCAAGGTGAGAAGGGAAAAAGACCAGGTCTACAGATTTATCCGCCTGCAACCATTTTATGTGCCCCAGAGCTATTTTAACCGGCAGACAGGTTTCAGCTGACTGCAGTTTAACTCCGGCCTCCAGGGTTTCTGCAGTTGTCTCCGGAGAAACCTTCACCTGAAAGCCGAGAGCCTGGAAAAAGGTTATCCAGAAGGGCAGGAATTCCTGAAAGACAGAAGTTCTGGGCAGGCCCACAACCGGCTGTTTTTCCGCAGTCCCGTTTTTCTGCAGCAGATTTTCTATGAAGTTGTTCCGCCATTGAATTGGGTTAAAAGGAGAGGGAACACGAAGTTCAGCAGCAGACTGGGAAGTGTATATTTCACAGATGTCGCCGAAGTAGACGTTTTCTGAACCAGAGCTAATTCTGACGACCTGACAGCGGTTGGCGCAGTGCTGACATTCAAAGCTTTTCAGCTCAAAGGGCTTCAACCATTTTTGCTTTATTTCTTCAGTCCCGAGCGACTTCTTACCTGATTTTTTGACTTTTTCTTTAGCTTCCAGGGCCGCGCCGATGGCCCCGCTGAGGCGGTTGTAGGGATGGACTTTTATTTCCTTGCCCAGAAGTCGGGAAAAAGCCCGGACCACGGCCTGGTTGGAAGCTACTCCACCCTGAAAGACGATATGTTCTCCCACCGGCCTTCTTTCTACCACTTTTTCCAGATAATTTCTGGCTATGGAATAGGCCAGGCCAGCCACCAGGTCAGGCACGGGCTGGTTGGTGGCCGCGGCCTGCATTAGCTCTGTTTCCATGAACACGGTACAGCGGCTGCTCAGGTCATAGGGTTTCTCAGAAAGTGAGGCCAGTCTGGCAAAATCTTTTTCCACCCTCAGCCCCAGCTGAGCAGCCTGCTCTTCCAGAAAAGAACCGGTTCCGGCGGCACAGATTTTGTTGAGGTTAAAATCTATCACTTTTTTGTTATGCACCTGGATGTATTTGGAATCCTGACCACCAATCTCAAAAATGGTGTCAACTTCAGGAAAGAAAAAGCAGGTGCTGCGCATCTGACAAGTGATTTCATTCTTGATGACATCAGCCTGGAGAAGTTTGCCCGCGAGATAACGGCCGCTGCCGGTAGTTCCTATGCCCAGTAATTCTAACCCGTCAGGACATCTGCTGAGGATTTCTTCAAACCCTTCTTTTAACACTTCCAGGGGTTGTCCGCGAGTCGGCAGGTAAACAGCCGTCAGAACGCGGTTTTCTTCATCCAGAAGGACCAGGTCAGTGCTGACCGAGCCGATATCAACTCCCAGGTAGGCCCTGACTTTTCCTTTCAGCACAGAAACCGGCTCCTGGCTCTCGGCCGGCGGCATCTGCCCCAGAGAAGGTAAGCTGGAAGAAAATTCTTGCTGTCGGGGTTTTGCTTCTAAAAGAAGCCTGTCCGCTGGCGCGGCTGTTCTGTTCCTGGATTCTTTCAAGCCGATAAGAGCTGCCCCCAGAGCTGGAATAAACGGTGAATACTCACCGAAAAGAAGGTCCTGTTTGTTTACCTCCATAACCTCGCGGAAAGCCCTCATCAGCCCTGGATTCCTGGTAGTACAGCCGCTGATAACCACGGGAAGAGGCAGGGGTTTTCCTTTCAGCAGGGAAGAAGCTACGGACCTGACCAGAGCCTGACAGACTCCGTAGGCAATTTCTTCCACGGGTGTACCTTTTTGCTGGAGATGAATCATGTCTGACTTGGCGAAAACACTGCACCGCCCGGCCAGACGGGCACCCTTTTTAGCTTTTTCAGCCAGAGCAGAAAATTCGCTGAGAGAAAGTTTCAAGCGGTGAGCCTGTTGCTCCAGGAAAAGTCCGGTCCCCGCCGCACATCTTTCGTTGAAAGCAAAATCCAGAATTTCTGGCGTTTCCGGCTGGTCTTTTGCAGGTTTAATCCGCACCCAGCGGGCATTCTCGGCTCCGATGTCAAAGACGCTGGCAGCTTCCGGAAACAGCCGGAAAGCGCCGTGAGCCAGGGCCGTGATTTCGTTCACCGGCAGAAAATTTTCGCTCAGCTGCAGGCCGTATTGTCCGTTTCCGGTTACCGCTAGGTAAAAGCTCCGGTCAGGGAAACGAGCCACCATCCGGTTGATGATTTCCTGGAAGGAGTTCCACAGCTGACCTTGAACGGTCTGTTCTTCCCGGTCTAAAAGTTTTCCCGTTTGGTCCAGTATGACCGCTTTTATTGTCCGGAGACCCAGGTCTATACCGAGTGATAGTTTTTCCATACAGGACCTCCTTGGTTCAAGATCAGTTGAATCTCAGGAGAGGACCTTAAGCAATCGGTATTCAGGTTCAAAGACCAGTTTTTTAGGCTGAATAGCCACGGACAGGGGTATTAGTTCTATGCTTTCGTCACACTTAAGACTGACGCATTTGTCAGTTTCTCCGGCCAGGAGGGCTTCCACCGCCGCGTTTCCCAGCTTGGCGCCGAGGAGCCGGTCAATGGCGGTCGGTCTTCCGCCGCGCTGAATGTGGCCAAGAACAGCTATCCTGGTTTCCAGGCCAGTGAGCAGGCTTATGGCGGTGGCCACATCCTGGGCTTTAGCTTTTCCTTCGGCCACGATGACAATCCAGCTTACTTTCCCCTGAGCATTTCCGGCCTGGATTTCACGGCAAATTTCCGTCAGGTCAAAATCCTGTTCTGGCAGGATGACATCTTCACAGCCACCAGCCAGAGCTACCTTCATGGCGATGTAACCGCAATCCCGGCCCATGACCTCCACGACGAAAATTCTTTCTAAGCTGGTAGCCGTATCTCGAATTTTATCCAGGGCATCAAGAGCCACGTTAACGGCCGTGTCGGCACCCAGGCAGCGGTCAACCTGGTTGACGTCATTATCAATGGTCGCTGGCACACCTATCACTTTTATTCCGTAATGACTGGCCAGCACATGAGCTCCGGTAAGCGAACCGTTTCCCCCGATGACCACCAGCCCATCCAGCTTGTTTTCTTCAATGGTCTTCAAGGCCTTTTTCTGTCCTTCTTCAGTCAGAAACCTTTCCGAGCGGGCTGATTTCAGGATGGTGCCTCCCAGGTTGATGATGCCTGAGACAGATTTGCGGTCAAGCGGACGCAGGGTTCCGTCAATCAGGCCGTCGTATCCTTTGATTATCCCATAAACCTCCACCCCATGACTTGCTGCTGTTCTAACGACACTTCTCAGAGCAGCGTTTACCCCGGCACAATCCCTGGTGATGACGCCAATTCTTTTGATCATGGGAATTACCTCTTCTTAAATTTTACAAATAATATCAGAAGAAGAGTTCACTTTAAAGGGTGTCCGCAGTACGGACAGTAATAAAAATCTTTGTCCACCAGACGACCGCAAACCGGGCAAACTTGGGGCCCAGTAGAACTTGGGGGGCGGAAGGATGGGTCGGAAGTCAGCGGGCCAGAGCTGGCGGATGTTTCCCTGCTTTCCCAGCCGCAGTTTTCACACAGGTAAAAAGGCGGCCCGCTTTTTACCCGGGCCACAGGAATGAAAAACAGGTTCAGATAATGGTCAATTCTTACCTGGAATAAAGAACTTCGGCCGCATCTGGGACAGATGAGCGGCTGGTCGTTTAATTTTTTAAGTTTCGGGGTAATTCCTCCGATAAAGAAGAACATTTTTTAGCCTGTATCTTCGCCCATAATTTTAGGTGATTTTTATTTTAGCATTAATTTTTTAAGAAAATAATTTCTAAAAATCTTTAGGTTCGGTTTTTTTAAAAGAATAACCCTGACTATCAGCGGCTTCTCTCGGCTTCTTTATTTTCCTTTCATGTATTCCATGAATTCTTCTGCTCGGGCTGGTGGCTCGGTCCAACAGCTAACCAGCCAGACGCTCAGGAAAGAGAGAATGAATGCCGGTACCCATTCAGAAATCAAATTTTTAAGCGCCGGAATCAGGTACCAGATTATTTCCGTCAGGCTGCCGACGAGAATCCCGCTTATGACACCGGCTTTGGTGGTCTTTTTCCAGTAAAGAGAGAGCAGAATGGCTGGACCGAAAGCCGCGCCCAGGCCACCCCAGGCAAAAAGTACCAGGTAGAAAACCAGTTTGTTAGCGTAAGCGGCAAAAAGCAGAGCCACAATGGCCACTACCAGGGTAAATAACCGGCTGATAAGCACCAGTTTTTTTTCGGAAACCTGTTTGTTTTTCAGAAGTATCTTCTGGTAAGCATCCCTGACCACGGCCGAAGAAGCCACCAGCAGCTGAGAAGAAGCCGTGGACATGATGGCGGCAAAGATGGCGGCAATGGTCAGTCCAAAAAGAAACGGGTGTAGATGCTGGGAACCGAGCAGGGGATAGACGTTTTCCGGGTCATGGTTGGGCAGGTTAGCCACGTCCTGGTAAAGGGCCCGGCCAGCCAGACCGATGAAAACGGCGCCCCAGGCCATCAAGACATTCCAGATGGTGCCAATTAGTCCGGTTTTATTCAGTTTTTCCGGGTCATCAATGCTCATGTATTTGTTAAGAATATGAGGATTTCCTGGAGAACCAAAGCCGATGCCGAGATAGCTGATTAAAGCTCCGACGGAAATGGAAAAGGTATCAAGATAACCGGGGGAAACATCTTTCAGGGTGTTAAAAAGTTTTCCCAGACCGCCAAAATGGACGATGGCAATGATGGGCAGTATCATAAGGGCAAAAATCATGAAAAAAGCCTGTAGAGTGTCTGTCCAGCAAACAGCCATGAACCCACCCAGCACGGTGTAAAAGATAACGATTCCGGCGGTGATCAGGATACCCTGCAGCGGCGTGAGGTTGAAGCTGGCAGCCAGGGATTTACCACCGGCGTTGAACTGAGCGGAAACATAAGCGGTCATAAAAATCAGTATGGGAATCAGAGAAAACACCCGGAGCAGGTGTTTGTGGTCTTCAAACCTTGATTCCATGTAATCCGGGATGGTGATGTCGCCCATTTTGCCGGTAAAATAGCGCAGCCTTTTACCAGGAAAGATGAACATAAAAAGTTCCACCACAATGTAGCCAACCACCGCCCAGACGGCGGAAACTCCCCTGGTAAAAGCCAGGCCAGAAACGCCGATTAGCAGCCAGGCTGAACGCCCGGAAGTCACGGCCGAAAGGGCCACGACAAACGCTTTCATTTTCCTTCCACCAAGGAAAAATTCGCCCAGACCGCGAGAAGAAAACCTGACGGTGATTAGGCCCACAGAAACCATCATCAGGACATAGATTAAAAATGCTGACAGAGCCCAGAAATTGGTATGAATGCTTAACGCAGACATTATCTACCTCCTTTTTTATAAGCCAGGATAAAAGCCAGGAGGAGAATGGCTGCTGGCAGGATAAAAAGTCCGAAAATGGTTGATAACATGTTCACCTCCCTGAGAAAAAATAAAATATCATACGGCTGGCTGAGGTGCAATTAAATTTCTTTTCTGGATTATGCGGCTTATTTATGCTATCTATAAACCTTAAAAAACAGGAGGTCTTTATGAGGAACAGGCAAATGATAATCATTAATTCTCTTATCTGTCTCCTTTTGCTGGTGTTTGTTTTTTCTGCCTGTAAAACCCGGGTCAGGGAGAAAATTATTTATCCCCAGACCAAGAAGGTTCAGGTGGTAGATGATTATTTTGGCACCAAAGTTCCCGACCCTTACCGCTGGCTGGAAGATGACAATTCTGAGGAAACAAAAAAATGGGTGGAAGAGCAGAATAAGTTGACTTTCAGCTTTCTGGAGAAAATACCTTACCGGGAAAAAATAAGAGAAAGGCTCAAAGATATCTACAATTATCCCCGCATGGGACAGCCTGTCCGGGCGGGAGAGTATTATTTCTTTTACAAGAATGATGGGCTGCAGAACCAGTCCGTGATTTATTACCAGAAAGGTCTGGACGGCAAGCCGGAAGTCTTTATTGACCCCAACGCCCTTTCACCTGACGGCACCATCAGGATTAACCTGGCTGGCTTTTCTCCTGATTTTCGCTATGTGGCCATCAGCCGCTCCGAAGCTGGCTCGGACTGGTCAGAAATCAGGGTGATGGAAATTGCCAGCAAAAAAGAGCTGCCCGACCGCATTCAATGGGTAAAATTTTCTGGCGCTTCCTGGTACCAGGATGGCTTTTTCTACTCCGGGTATGATAAACCGGCTCCTGGACAGGAGTTAAAAGCCCGTAATGAATACCAGAAGGTTTTTTACCATATACTCGGACAGCCCCAGGAAAAAGACCAGCTCATCTACGAAGACCGGGAGCATCCCCTGCGCTATTTCAACCTGGGTGTGACTGAAGACCAGAAGTACGCCATCCTGGAAGTCTCGGCCGGAACTTCTGGAAATGAAATATACTGGAAGGACCTCAGTCAGAAAAAATCGGAATTCCAGCTTTTAATTCCCGGCTTTGAGAATGATAGTGAAGTAATTGACAACCTCGGGGATAAGTTTCTTGTGCGTACCAACATAGGAGCACCTAACTACCGGCTGGTGCTGATTGACCCGAAGAAGCCAGCCAGAGAAAACTGGCAGGAAATTCTTCCGGAAAAACCGGAAGTGCTGACCGCCGCGGCCACGGCCGGTGGCTATGTTTTTGCCACCTACCTGCAGGATGCCCACACCATGGTCTATCAGTACCGGCCTGATGGCAGCCTGGTGCGGGAAATAAAATTACCGGCCATTGGTACGGCCTCGGGTTTTGGCGGCTGGCGTGATGATAAAATCATTTTCTACACCTTTAATTCTTTTAACTATCCTCCAACCATCTATAAATACGACTTGGAAAGCGGGCAATCAGAAGTTTTCGTCAAACAGCAGGTAAAGTTCAACCCGGAAGATTTTGAGGTGAAACAGGTTTTCTACAACAGTAAGGATGGGACGAAGGTTCCTATGTTCATAGTCCACAAGAAGGGGCTGGTGCTGAACGGCAAAAACCCCACTTTCCTGACCGGCTATGGCGGGTTTAACATCAGCCTGCTGCCAGCCTTTAATCCTTCCATCGTCCCCATCCTGGAAAATGGTGGAGTTTTCGCCCAGCCTAACCTCAGAGGAGGAGGTGAGTACGGGGAAAACTGGCACCGGGCGGGTATGCTGCAGAACAAGCAGAATGTTTTTGATGATTTTATCGCCGCGGCTGAGTACCTTATCCGGGAAAAATATACCTCACCAAAGTATCTGGCTATTTCCGGTGCCTCTAACGGCGGTTTGCTGATCGGCGCCGTCATGACTCAGAGGCCGGAGCTGTTCGGCGTGGCCTTCCCGGCTGTCGGCGTGCTGGACATGCTCAGGTATCACAAGTTTACCGTGGGCTGGGGCTGGGTGGTGGAATATGGTTGTAGCGATAACGAAGAACAGTTCAAATACCTGATTAAGTATTCGCCGCTTCATAACATCCGGGATGGGGTTTGCTATCCAGCTACCATGATTACCACGGCGGACCATGATGACCGGGTGGTGCCGGCCCATTCTTTTAAGTTTGCTGCTACTTTGCAGGAAAAACAGGCCTGCGATAACCCGATCCTCATCCGCATAGAAACCCGTTCTGGCCATGGCTCCAGCAACATCACCAAAGCCATTGATGAACTTACTGATAAGTATGCCTTTATGTTCTACATCATGGGAGTGAAGCCGATTTACCGCTGATTTAAATTCGTGCTTTTAGGGTGTAAAAAAGGCTGGCCTGAGGCGCTCAGGCCAGCCTTATCTTTTTTTTTTGCAGGGAGGTTCTATTTTTTATTTCTTTTCTCTTTTTTTGAACTTTTCCAGCAGCTCAGTGTAACGGTTGCTGAGGTCGGTTTCCTGACCTTCAATGAATACTTTCTCAATGGTGGTGCCGAGTTCAAGAATATCTCCTGCTGCCAGCACGATGTTGGCCAGCTTACCTTTTTCCAGGCTGCCCATGTCCTTATCAACGCCGAAAATCTCAGCCGGGTAGATGGTCACAGCTTTAAGCGCTTCTTTCCGGTCCAGCCCGAAGGCGGCAGCTTTTGCCGCATGGTAGGGAAGGTCCTTGGCCGCGGAAGAACTGGAAGAAGAAAAAGCAATTTTTACTCCCGCCTGGTTGAGGATTACTGGGTTGAGAAATAAAGAGTCGTAGCCCTCTTCCCAGAGCGGCGGCAGGTCGTAGAGTGAACCAATGATACAGGGAATTCCGGCTTTCTTAATTTCCCCGGCCACTTTGTAGCCCTGTTCTACGCCGTAAAAAATGGCTTTTATTTTTTCTTCCTGGACGAATTTTATGGTTTGCAGTATGTCTTTATCAGCGTGGACGGAAAAAATCACGGGCAGTTCACCTTTGACCACTGGCAAAAGGAATAAACTGGTTTCGTCCAGGTCCGGGGGTGAAATCAGCAGGTTCTGGCTGGCATAATCTTTTCTTTTTTCATACATCCGGGCGCGATGGAAAAGTTCTTTAAGCTCAGCCAGAGCTTTCTCCGTGGAAACGGCCGCTTGTCCCCCCATGCCCATGAAGCTGCGGCGTCCACCTCTGATGCCTGGAAGTTCAACCACCAAAGCCAGGCTTTCTTTGATAACCATTTCCCGGTTGGTCCAGCCGTTAAGTTTTACGAGCGTAGCCTGGCCTGAAATTAACCCACCGGTAGGAGCCACCACGGCGGCTACGATGCCGTTAGCCCGGGCGATGGGAATGTGCATGGAATCATAACGTAGAGCCTCTATGGCTTTAACCTGAGGGTTGATACGGCCGGTTTCCCGGTTATCCACCGTCGCTGCCACCCCGCTTATCTCCACCAGGCCCAGGGAAGAATAGCTGTCAATGAGTCCCGGGTAAGCAGTCAACCCCTGGCCGTTGATGATGGTGGTGCCTTCAGGTAAGGAAACCTTTTCGCCTACGGCCTCAATGCGGTTTCCTTTGATAAGTATGGTGCCCGATTTTATCTCGTTGCCTGTGACCGGCACAATGTGCACTCCGGTAATGGCCAGAAGTCTTTCAGAAGAAGAGTCTTCCGGGCTGGCCAGAGAGGTTGAGCTCAGAGTGAGGAATCCCAAAAAGCCAAGAATGAGAACCAGAAAATAAGTCAGAATGGTTTCAGGCCTGTTTCTCATGTCAGTTGCCTCCTTTCTTAGCGGCCGCCGCTTCCCGTTCTTTGATTATCTCGTCCCGGTCAAAGTAAACTTCTCCTTCTATGATAGTCATATCGCAGCGAGTGTAGGCGCTCATAGGGTGTTCAGTAAACAGCGCCAGGTCGGCCTGTTTTCCAACTTCTATGCTACCCACATACTTGTCCACTCCCAGCTGTTTGGCGGCGTTGATGGTAATGAGTTTAAGAGCCTCATCAGGAGTTAAACCGTACTTAACGGCTTTCCCGGCCTCATTAAAAAGCCGGCGAATTCTTTCTCCACTGTCGGAATTGATAGAAACCAGAAGGCCTCGCTTGGTGCAGTAAGCGGCGTTGTAAGCGATGCCTTCCGCTGCTTCCATCTTGTAGGCCCAGCTGTCTATGAACACAGAAATTCCCACGCCCGCGGCCAGAAGCTCATCAGTTATTTTGTAGGCTTCCCAGGCATGCTCAAAAGCTCCGATTTTAAAATTAAATTCTTTAGCCAGGTTCAGAAATTCAATCATCTCCGTGGCTACGTAAGCATGGCACCTGGCCAGAAGTTTACCACGCAGGAGGTCGGCCAGGACTTCCAGCCTGAGGTCTTTTCTGGGTGGGAGCAAATTAGCTGGCGGGTTTTTTGCCCGACTAAGTTTTTCGTATCTTTCCCACTCGGCCAGGTACTCTTTTGCCCGAAGAAGTTCCCGGCGGATGATGGCGTTAGCCCCCATCCTGGTGGCTGGATAGCGCTGGGGTCGACCGGGCAAAAGAATACGGTTTGACTGTTTGACGTTTTCTCCGAGAGCAAATTTCAGCGTCGGGTAAGCTTCTTTGACTATGAGTTCTTCAGATGGTTTGCCCCATTTGAGTTTAAGCACAACGTTCACTCCACCGATGGGGTTAGCACTTCCGTGCATGGTGTGGACCATGGTCACACCGCCAGTCAGAGCCGTAAAAATAGAAGTATCATCGGGATTAATGACGTCTGCCATGTTGACTTCCGGGGTGATGGCCTCAGTGCCTTCGTTTGTACCGGAGAGAGCGATGTGGGTGTGAGTGTCAATGATGCCGGGAATAAGGTAACGTCCGTTGGCCTCTATAACTCTGGTTCCGGCCGGGGCTGTCAGGTTTTCACCGATTTGTTTGATGAGCCCGTTTTGGATGAGCACATCTCCTTTAAGCTCGCCTTTGGTTACAGTTAAGAGATGAGCGTTTTTTATCAAAAGGTTACCGCCTGCCTGGAGCAGGGGAACGGCCGAGCCCAGGAAAACCAGGAGAGTCAGAATTAGAAAATTTATTTTTATCAGGTTTATCTTTCTCACGTTCATTGGCCTTTCTCCTCATAATTGAAAAGAATGCCGTCAACCAGAACTTTAACCACTTTGGTTTTATCTTCAAACAGCGGCCCGCGGGTGAGGATAAGGTTGGCTATTTTGCCTTTTTCAATGGTCCCCAGCTGTTTTTCCAGGCCGAGGATTCTGGCCGGTTCCACCGTCAGCGCCCGCAGGGCTGTTTCCGGCGACAATCCACTCTTTATGGCTAACTGGACATTTTTCAGGAAACTGGAGTCAGTTAGGCCGAAGCTGGTCAGAGCGAAGCTGATGTTTTCTTTTTGCAGGGCGGCGGCATTGGCCGGGTATAATTCACTTTCCGCTTTTTTCCGGGCGGCTTCTCCCTGCTGGGCGAAAAGACTGGTAGCCGGAGCTCTGAAGTCCAGAGAAACCAGTAAGGGCAGGCGAGCCTGTTTTATGACTTCAATTACCCGCCAGGCTTCGTTAGCGCCGGTCAGGATTCCGTTTAGCTGGAATTCTTTGATTATCTTCAGGGCCCGCTTTATGTCTTCCTGATTATTACACTGGAAGACCACAGGTTTTTTATCCACCACAAAAGGGACCAGAGCTTCCAGAAAGGGGTCATATTCCGGCCTCTTAAGTCCTGCAGGAGAAGCGAGGTATTTTTTCCAGTGCTGGGCGTAATGCTGGGTGTCGTAGAATTTTTGCCTGATGAAAGCCACCGTGCCCATCAGGCTGGAAGGATAAACGCCTCTTTCCGTGGTAAAGTTGAGATGCAGAGCCCAGGGTTGCTTGATAACCATAGGGTTAAGATTTTCTCCGTTGAGGTTAAGGACAACACTCTGGCCCTGAAAAATGCCCCGGTTGGGAGCCACAACCACCGTAGTTATTCCCGCCCGGTGGTAGGCTTGAACCGTTGTTAATTTTGGCTTCAGTCCTTTTAGAACCAGAAGGTCAGGGTATTCCTGGGGTTCGGACGGCTGAAGAAAGGAGCTAAAGTAATCTTCCGGATTTTGGGGCTGGTCCTGTTCTTTTACATCCAGGAAAAGGTTGGTGTGAGCAGAAATCAGGCCCGGGTAAGCGGTGAGCCCTGAAGCCTCTATGACCTCAGCATCAGGTGGAACAGGAATCTTTTCCGCTGGCCCCACGGCTTCAATCAAACCATCCCGGACGATGATCTTTCCTTTTTCAATTGTCTGTCCAGGGGCCGCAACAATCCGGCAGTTGAGGAGAGCATAGGCTGGTTTCACCTCCGCCTGAGCTCTCGGCGTAAGAGAGGCAACAAAAATAGCTGTGAGCGCCAGAGCAAGCGCCAGACGGCCTAACTTAAATTTTAGCTTTTTGCTGACAGCACGCATGGGCCTCCTTTATTTTGCTTGATTATTTTTTCTGAAATAAAAATTCCCCCGAATTATTAGCAGGGTGGATAAAAAGAGCGAGAAAGGGAAACTGCCTGTCTTCGGCGGGCTAAGAATTATCGGTGTCAACATCCTGGTATGGTTAAGAGAAAATATCTTATTTCACCGAGAACAAAATTTGCAAGAACTTTTTGAGCGAGCTGAGGGAAGACTATCTGGCTTCTTTTGGCCGTCAAAAATTTCTACTCTTGTTCTTGTATTTGAGCCACTTTAAAGTTAAAATTCAAATTGAATAATTTTGGCGGTAGTTGAGGAGAAAAACATGAAAAGAAAAGTAATTTCCCTGTTACTGGTTCTGGTTTTGAGTTTAAGCGTTTCAACTATGGCCCAGACGAAAAAATTTGGTCTGGGTATAATCCTGGGAGAGCCCACGGGCGTGATTTTTAAATACTGGACTTCCCCAACGACAGCTTTTGATGTAGCTGGTTCCTGGAATTTTGTGGGAGAAAATTCTTTTCATCTTCATGCCGATTACCTTTTTCACAATTATGACCTTTTTAAAGTGGATAAGGGAAAGCTTCCTGTTTATTACGGGATTGGTGCCAGACTGAGCCTTGAGGACCGAACGAGGTTTGGCGTCAGAATACCTGTGGGCCTGAGCTACATGTTTGACAAGGCGCCCTTTGATATTTTCCTGGAAATAGGCCCGGTGTTGGACCTGGTGCCAGCTACTGAATTCAACATTCTTGGTTTTATTGGCTTCAGGTATTATTTTTAAAGTTTAATAAATTGACGTTTTTAATTTTAATTTGGTTCTGATTAATCAGGTCAAATAGTCTGGTTAAAACACTTTCAGGATAGATTTTTCCGGCTCTAAAGTCAGAACACTGATACGGAATTTCCTGCCAGCCAGAAAAGGTTTTTAAGGAAAATCAATTCAGACGAGCTGGAGATAATTCATAAAACCGGGTTGATTTAATTCTTTCCTATTTTATTTTTCCCGGGCTTTATACTGGCCCTTAATTTTCTACCGGAAGCGCCATAAAATCCCATAGTTGACAGATAATATTTTTTTAATTTTTTACGGCAGGCACGGCCGGTCTTGATAGTTTCTCTAAAAAAGTGTATTAAAAGAAAACTGCCACGGAAAAAATTTTTTGACTGGAGAGCTTAGATGCTGTCCTTAGCGGAAAAAATAATTCTCAGCCTGGTGGTCCTGGGGACCATCGTGATATTCTTTATCCCGGTAATAAAGAAGATAATCATTCTCACCCGCTGCCGGCCTGAATACAGAGGAGATTCTCTGCTCCGGAGATTTTTTTACGTTATTTTTCGGGTTTTCCTCCAGCTGTGCACTCTGCGGGATGAAAGGGTGTTCACCGGGCTGGCTCATGTTTTGATTTTTTATGGAGCCCTGGCTTTTGACACCATGACCGTTAATCACATCCTTGAGGGCTACCTGAAAGGCTTTTTTATTTTTGGCGATACTTTGTTTGGCCGTATTTTTTCCGCTTCAGTTGATTTGTTTGTGCTGACCGTGCTGTTCGGCGTGGTTTTCTTGGCCGTAAAACGTTTTGTCTTTAAACCGCGAGCTTACAATACCTCGGCAGTTGATTCCGCTTTAATTTACAGCCTGATTACCCTGGCCACGCTGACTTATCTTTATTATGAAATTATTTTTGTGGCTCTTCACCCTGGAGAAGCGCGCTGGGCCTGGTTGAGCCAGTTTTTAGCCAGCCGGCTGGGTCTGTTCTCGGCCGCCCTGCCGGCGCTTGAAGTCCATCTTAAAATATCCTACTGGTTGCACACCCTGGTAGTTTTTTCTTTTATTGCCTACGTGCCGCATTCCAAGTATTTTCATCTTTTTGCCGGACCGGTAAACCTTTTCTTCCGAAACCTTGGGCCTTCCGCCACGGTCAGAAGCATCAACCTGGAAACGGCCGAGAATTTCGGTGTGGAAAAAGCCACGGATTTTACCTGGAAAGACGGTCTGGATGCCTTTTCCTGTGTAGAGTGTGGCCGCTGTCAGGATGTCTGCCCGGCCTTTAACAGCGGGAAAAAACTTTCGCCCAAGTTAATCATCTACCACCTGGAAAAACATTTGCTGTCCTCTTACCAGGCGATTAAAAACCGGCGGGCCGAAGACTTGAAGCCGCTGGTGCCTGAGGTCTTCAGCGAAGAAGAAATCTGGGCCTGTACTACCTGCGGCGCCTGTCTGCATGTCTGTCCTTTCAGTATTGAACATCCCTCAAAACTGCTGGACTTGAGGCAAAACCTGGTCCTGGCTCAGGGGCGCATACCGGCTGAGCTGCGCCGCTTTTTCCATAACCTGGAAACTCAGGCTAACCCCTGGGGGCTGGCGGCTTCTGGCAGGTCCGATTGGGCAAAAGACTTGAAGGTCAAAACGGTGGGTGAGGCGCCTCAGGCAGAATACCTGCTCTGGGTGGGCTGCTTTGGTTCCTTTGATGAGCAGGGACGAAAAATGGCCCGAGCCATGGTCAAGGTGCTGCAGGCAGCCGGGGTGGATTTTGCCATTCTGGGCCAGGAAGAAAAATGCTGCGGAGATTCAGCCCGGCGTCTAGGCAACGAGTATCTTTTCCAGGCCTTAGCTCAGGAAAACATGAAAGCTCTGGCTAAATACCGGGTAAAAAATATCATCATTTTCTGTCCGCACGGCTACAATACTTTAAAAAATGAGTATCCGGCTCTAGTTGATTTGCTGGGCGTGTTCAGCGAGGAAGAGAAGAAAATTTTAAGGTCGGTGCGGGTTATCTCGCACGTTGAATTTTTGGCCAGGCTTTTGCAAGAAAAACGGATACCTATAACTAAAGTTGTCAGCGAAACTTACACTTATCACGACGCCTGCTATTATGGTCGGCATAACGGGCTTTTTGACGAGCCGCGAGAAGTGCTTAAAGAAGCGGTAAGCGGTAAACTTAAGGAGCTTAAGAATTCCAGGGAACACAGCTTCTGCTGCGGCGGTGGCGGTGGTTTGATGTGGCTGGAAGAAAAACCTGAGCAAAGGGTTAATCATCTGCGGGCTGAAGAAATAATCAACAGTCAGGTACAGATGGTGGCCACTTCCTGTCCCTTCTGTTTGACCATGCTTCAGGATGGTCTGCGGGACAAGGGAGCAGAGAAGGTTAAAGTTCTGGACTTGGCCCAGATTCTGGCGGAAGGAATGAATCGTGAGTGCGAATGATTCGACCTGGTTTTGATATTTGATCTTCTATGTTGACTGGATTCCTGGTATCAGGTTGGAATAGAAGAATAAAGGCGAGTTGCAATAATATATTGAGCAATCTTAAATAATCCCTTCTAAGGGGGTTTGGATGGGGTCCATTAAAAATCAATTAGAAAATTTTAAGCCCGAGTTCAAGATAAACGTTTTGAGAAGAATTCTTCAAGTAGTCTTCTCTCTCTTTCTTATGGCTGCCATTCTCTTTTTGTCTTCTGGAACCTGGTGCTGGCTCTTTGGCTGGATTCTACTTGGTGTTTCTTTGCTTATCA
>Ga0272448_1000388_pt1 | contig 68091 bp, 62 predicted proteins | sample YNPCB0191_FD_202220 | JGI IMG/M metagenome (GOLD analysis project Ga0272448, IMG submission 202220) | Hot spring sediment microbial communities from Yellowstone National Park, WY, United States - YNP-CB-019-1 | ecosystem: Environmental > Aquatic > Thermal springs > Hot (42-90C) > Sediment... | reverse complement strand
GAGCGAAAATAGGTATCTACAGGATAATAATAGCGCGCAGTATCTTGACTTTGTGGAAATTAGGAAAGAAGTCTGAAAACAAAGTATGAGGTTACTTGTTATCAATAATTCTTCCTGGAGGAAGAAAATAATTTGCGAAATATCTAGAAGGTTATGGCAAAGTTTTGAGGCAATTTCAGACAATTTTTGGCAGTAGTAGATTATTTCTTCTTCATAACCAAACTTTTTGATAATTTCTTCTCATTTTTAAAATTCAACTCCACAACAGTTCTACTGCAGTAGTAGGATCGGCATAGGTATAAGCGTTATTGAATGGCAGTAATGCCTCTATTGAGTCATAGCATTACAAATACCGAAACTATTAAAGTTATTTATTTAACAGGCATCTCTGTATGGAGCAAGGCTTAAGATTACTACTTCAACTAGTACTAGAATTTGCACCTGTAATTGCAAGTTTGGTACAAAAAAGCAGTGAAGTACGTCAGGAAACAAACAAAGATGAGTACCCCAGACACATTCAAGAAATCATTCAAACTGTAAATAGTGCTAGTCAAAAATTGAGCATTTTAGGAGAATTAGAACAAGAAAAAACTCAGAAAATAGAGCAACAGCAGTTGGCAGTTTTTTATCGCCAGACACAATTGCAAATAGCAACTCAAGAACAAGAAACAGCTTTGAAATTACCAGAGGTGCAAAAGCTATTTGATAGCTGGCCTTTGCGTTTATATCCTTCGCAAATCTTAGCATCTCCTACTTTTTCTCACAAACGCAAGCCTTTAAAGATTTTCCTTGCTCCTGCGAAAGTAAAATTTGATAATTTTGATAATTCTCAGGAAGAAGTTTCCATAAATATGGAGTTAAAGTTAGCAGAGGGATTGCGGGATTTTATTAGCAAACATTACTCTTTACAAAATCCTGTGAGACCGACAGAGTTTTTAGCAGGTGCTTGGGAGAGCAAACGTTTTCACAGTGAATCGAGTATTAAGGCTCTTTTTGGGATGTTGCAAGCGGAGCCGGTTTTAATTTTAGAATCGGAAGCTGATGGAGATCATTTAAATTTCCGCATAGCTTATTGGGGAATTGAACAAGAAAATTATTACTATAAAACTATTTCTCGGATACCTTACAAAAAAATTGTGGAAGAGTCAGCTAAAAATCGGGCTAGAGAATGGAGAAAAATCAGAGATGAGTTGATAGCTTTGGGGGAAAGTATAGAGGAAATTGAGTGCTTGGGAAGAGAAAATGCTATTAATTTAGCTTTGTTGGAAAAGGAAGAAAAATGGCAAGCTAAGGGAATAGATGTTGAGAAGTTATCACTGCCATATCAAGTAAATCGTCAGGATTTTGAAAGACTTTGTCAAGTATTGATTACTTGTCATTGTTTAGTTGTAGGGTGGGTAGCAGATGTGTATCACTTAATTCATTATGATGTAGCTCCCTTGTTACCAGATTTGTTGCCAAGTTTAATTAACACTCCAGTAGATTTGCAGTCTCTACAAGCGATCGCCTCAGGTTACCAACAAGTTTATCAGGCTCTCAAAAGCAAGCGTCGGGATTGGATTCCAGAACTAGCATTGCAATTAGCTCACAGTTTCAAACAGCTTAGCGATCGCTCCCTGGCCAATCAACAGGTAGAATACTCGCTTCAAACTTGGTTAGAACTGCGTCAAGTAGGACACCAGCAAGGAAATAACCTGCTGCAAACTATAAAATCAGCAGTTCGGGTAGAAGATAGGGAATATTTCCAAAAATTGAGAGAATATTTTGCTGCTATTGGCGATAGCAAGAGCATGACTGAAGTTGAGGAAATTTTGTACGCGATCGCTCATCTCAAAACAAAATGTCAAAAAATTCATGTCTATCTTACTCGTACCCTGACAGGACATGCAGGGAAAATTAAATCTCTAGCGATTAGTCCGGATGGAAAGATTTTAGTTAGTGGTTGTACGGATAAAACCATTCAGGTGTGGGATTTAAAAAGTGGCAAAGCAATTCGTACTTTAAGTGAAAATATAGGAGAAGTTTCCTCGGTTGCCATTAGTCCTGATGGCAATTTTCTTGCTGTTGGTAGCTGTGAACATCCCAAAGGTAACGTCAAAGTCTGGGAGCTTGCAACAGGGAAATTATTGCATACCTTACTAGGACATCAAAAACCAGTTAATTTCGTTATTATTAGCCCCGATGGCAAGATTCTGGCTAGCGGTAGCAATAAAATCAAAATTTGGAACCTACACAAAGGCGATCGCATTTGTACTCTTTGGCACGCCTTTGCAGTCCACGCTGCTGCTATCAGTTCCGATGGTACAATTTTAGCCAGCGCTAGCAGTGACGGCAAAATTAGATTGTGGAATCCCCGTACCGGCGAACCTTTACGCACCCTGAGCGGACACAAAGGCGATGTCTATTGTGTTGCTATTAGTCCCAATGGCGATACTCTCTTGAGCGGTGGTGGCGATCGCACCATCAAAATGTGGGAACTAGATAGCGGTAAACTGCTGCACACTTTTACCGGACATGTAGAGGAAGTAAAGTCCATTGCCCTTAGTCCGGATGGATGTGTTCTGTTTAGTGGCGGCGCAGATAATACAGTCAGAATTTGGTGTTTGCAGTCAGGAGAATTGCTACAAACCCTTACCGAACATACAGGTACGGTCAATGCTATTGCCGTGAGTCCTGATGGTAAATTTATTGCTAGTGGCAGTTCCGATCGCACAATTAAAATTTGGCAGGTAGCTTAAGTGCAAACCTTATCGTTTCGCCAATTTTTTTGTCATCTTCCGCAACCGAATTGATTTGGGAGTTACTTCTACCAACTCATCGGGACCTATGTACTCCAAAGCTCGCTCCAAGCTCATTTCTATTGGTGCTTGTAATTGTACTAGTTCCTCAGCGCTAGCTGCTCGGTGATTGGTAAGTTGCTTGGTTTTGCAGACATTTAGTTCCAAGTCTTGGGGACGGTTGTGTTCGCCGACAATCATACCCTTGTAGACTCTCGTTCCCGGAGTTATAAAAAATACACCTCTATCTTCCGCATTCTTGAGAGCGTAGAAGGTAGCCACACCTTCTTCACAAGCAATCAAAACTCCTTTGCTGCGGACTTCCACATTGCCGGCAAGCGGGCGATAATCTAAGAAACTGTGATTCATTATACCTTCGCCTCCCGTCATGCGCAGGAATTCACCCCGGAAACCAATTAATCCGCGAGCAGGAATGATAAACTCCAGTTGCGTACGTCCGTTACCACCTACTTGCATATCTTGCATTTCGCCACGACGTTGTCCCAGACGTTCCATGCAACTACCAACAGCTTCTTCAGGTACATCCAAGACCAAAAGTTCGTAGGGTTCGCAAGGTTGTCCGTTTACTTCCCGGTAAATAACTTGGGGTTGAGATACTTGGAATTCGTAGCCCTCACGACGCATGGTTTCGATTAAAATACCGAGATGCAGTTCGCCGCGACCGGAAACTAAAAACTTATCTGGAGAGTCGGTTTCTTCCACGCGCAAAGCAACGTTGGTTTCTAATTCGCGCCAGAGGCGATCGCGCAGCTGTCTAGATGTGACCATCTTACCTTCTTGACCGGCAAAGGGCGAATCGTTTACCCAAAAGGTCATCTGCAAAGTTGGTTCATCCACTTTAATTAGCGGTAAAGCGTGAGGTTCGTTAGGATCGGTAATTGTTTCGCCAATATTAGCATCGGCAAAACCAGCTACAGCCACTATATAACCCGCACTCGCTTCTTGCAAATCTACCCGTTTCAAACCTTCAAAACCCATCAGCTTCGTAACTTTGGCTTTGATAATTTCACCTTTGTCTTTCACCAAAGCCACTTGTTGTCCTGTACGAATGGTGCCGTTATGAATTCTACCAATGGCAATTCGCCCTAAATATTCAGAATAATCTAGAGTTGTAATCTGCAATTGCAATGGCTTGTGGGGATCGCCTACTGGTGGCGGTACGTAGCGCAAAATCGCGTCGAATAGCGGTTGCATATCCCTTGGTTCGTCGTCCAAGTTGACTTTGGCGTAACCTGATAAACCAGAAGCGAATAAATAAGGGAAATCACACTGGTCTTCATCAGCTCCTAATTCCAGGAACAAGTCCAATACCTTATCGATCGCTCCGTAGGGGTCTGCTTGGGGACGATCGATTTTATTGACCACAACTATAGGACGCAATCCTTTTTCTAGTGCTTTCTTCAACACGAAGCGAGTTTGGGGCATGGGACCTTCATTTGCATCTACAATCAAAAGACAACCATCTACCATACCCAGTACCCGTTCTACTTCGCCGCCAAAGTCAGCGTGCCCAGGAGTATCGACAATATTAATCAGCGTATCTTTATATTTAACAGCTGTATTCTTTGCCAAGATCGTAATTCCCCGCTCCCGTTCCAGGACGTTGGAGTCCATCACGCACTCCGGAACGTCTTCACCTTCACGGAAAATTCCGGATTGTTTGAGGAGAGCGTCAACAAGGGTTGTTTTACCGTGGTCGACGTGAGCAATAATGGCAACGTTACGGATAGGGAGCGTCATAATTAAGCGCGTTCCGGTACTTTCTAGGAAATTTTATCTATCTTGGGGTAAGTTGGTCTAACAGAATTTGGCAAAAACAGCAAACTCTGTAAATAAGCCTTAACAATTCTATCTTAATGTAAATGATTGCAGAAGAGGCGACAAGCACTCAAATCTACCAACGTAATAGCTTTGGAATTTTATGGAGAAATTCCCAGCCATGGTAAACAAAAGCGCCAAAAATGCTCTCAACAAAAAAAACTACACCATGCTTTAGCATTCACTTACTTGCAAGTCCCAATCTGTCATTCGGACGCGTACAATAAATATTACTTCTTCTGGAAAAGGAGCTAGTACCATGCCATTAGCAGTTGGAGTAATAGAAACTTTAGGTTTTCCCCCTGTGTTAGCAGCAGCGGATGCAATGGTGAAAGCTGCTGAAGTCACCCTTGTATACTATGGTTTAGCAGAAGCGGCTCGTTTTATAGTCGCAGTACGAGGACAAGTTGCAGAAGTGAAAACCGCAGTCCAAGCAGGTATTGAAGCGGGTAATCAAGCTCAAGGCGAGGGTGGCAAAGTTATCACTTACTACATTATTCCCAATCCCCCAGAAAACGTTGAGAGTGTCCTCCCCATACATTTTACAAAAAAATCAGAACCGTTCCGCATCTTCTAAAGCCAATAGCATTTACTTTCTGCAAAAGTAAATTGCTGCAAAATAATAGTATATATAAAAATTAGGTGTAGGAACCTTCGTACAATTTCTTGGTAGCGCCACATACTTTTATTTATATATAGGAGATAACCAATGCCACTACAGGCAGTTGGATCAATTGAGACTAAGGGTTTTCCAGCTGTATTAGCAGCAGCAGATGCGATGGTGAAAGCTGGTCGAGTCACCCTCGTAGGTTACATCAGAGCAGGTAGCGCTCGTTTTACAGTTAACGTACGGGGTGATATCCAAGAAGTAAAAACTGCTGTCGCTGCTGGTGTTGCAGCAGCAGAACAAGTTTACGGTGGGGTCGTCGAAACCTGGGTAATCATTCCTCGTCCCCACGAAAACGTGGAAGCGGTTTTACCGATTGGTTTTACAGATGAAGTTGAAACCTACAGACAAGCAGTAGAAAATCCCGTAGTACCCAGATCCAGCAGTCGCTAACTTTGTAAAGAGCAAAAATCATTAAAATCTTGCCGGGAGTTGTCATAACCTTATTTTGCTGTGGCGGTTTCCCCTGTAGGAATCCGCCTTAGGAAAAGAATGTACCTAATGAGAAAGTCTAACCAAAGTTTTGGAAAAATTTTATCCCTGCAAAGAGTAAGTAAAAGCCGAAGGTAAAAAATAATAAACACTAAGCAGGGAAACTTAAATAACACAAATAGCGTCTTTTTGTGGCAAAGCTGAATTGACCAATGCAAGAAAGGTAAAATATTAGGCTTTTCACACTTCAAGGAAGTGTAGTGTAGGGCTGTTTTTAATGGAGAGGTAGGTAGGAAAGGAGAGAAACTGTAAAGATTTTATCAAGATGGGAAAATATCTGCATAAAACTAGCGAGTTAAAACGTAATCAAAGTGAGATTACATACAGATGGCCAAGGGGGACATCATTAGGTAATTAGGAGTGAACAAATAGACTGTTGGTCCAAGACTCAAGTAGGACAACACATGGAGGTTGTGATGCAAACTTTAAAACAGGGTTTTGAGGAGCTCAATTTCACCACTGCTTCTTCAGAAGCAGAAAAGCTAGCGCATTATTGGCGCCAGCGTTTAGCTGCAGAGTGTCCAGAGGAGTCTGTAGCAAACAGAGAAAGCGTAGTTTCCTGGCTTTTAGGAAGTCGCCAAGAGCGATTTGAACAGTTGGACCCCAAGGAACTGGATGTCGCCAAACAAGCAATGGAATATCGCTGGAAAATTTTACATCAGCGCTACTTGGGAAAAGGAAGAGAAACAGCTTACCGCAATTTAATTACTCGTTTGGGGAGTTTAGTACTATTGCGACATAAAATTCAGACATGGATTGCTCTGAGTCGCGATCGCCAGCGAACGGTACTGGATGTATTGCAAGAAGTTATTCAAGAACTGTTACAAAGCGATAGTTACATACAAGAACAAATGGCTTGCATTTCCCAACTAACAGCCGATTCGCGCTTGCGAAATGCACTGCTGTTTGCCAATATAGAAGAGTATTGTTTGCGACCAGTACGCAACCAACCCCTATTAGCCTATCGTTTTGTCAATTACCTGCGCCGAATTCAACGTGGTGGTTTAACCCAAGTACCCAGTAGCGATGTAGTCCGACTAGTTTCAGAAGAAATTCTTAGCGATGAGAATGACAATCGCGTTAGCTTGGTAGATAGCCAAGCAGTAGCAGAATACCAAAAAGCACAAGAAATAGAAGAACAACAAGCACTGCGAGAAGCAGTCAAGCAAGAATTTGAAAATTATTTACAAGCAAATCTAGGTCAAGAAGCAGTAGAATGGTTGCGGATGTATCTGCAAGGTAAATCCCAAGACGCGATCGCCAAAAAATTAAACAAGCCGATCAAAGAAATATATAGGCTGCGAGAAAAGGTTAGTTACCACGCTGTACGCGTTTTTGCTCTCAAAGACAAACCAGAATTAGTGGAAAACTGGTTAGGAACTTCTTTACAAGAACACAATTTCGGACTGACACCGAACCAACTTCAGCAATTAGAGAAAAATTTGACTTCCACAGGTCGAGAAATTCTGCAATGGCGACGAGCTGGTCACACCATAGAAGAAATTGCCCAAAAATTAAAACTCAAAACTCATCAAGTCATGGGCGAATGGACTAAAATTTACCTCACTGCTCAAGCTTTAAGAAGCCAACAGTAAGAAATGAAAATTGGTCAGTTAGTTCTTCCCAGCTTGTTCGTGCAAGCTTTCCTTAACTAGGGAATACTCGCCCCGGGTGCACTCAAATGTCTACAATGAGTAGAAAGCAATTAGTAATAGCAATTCTTGCCAAAAACACGTGATTTATTCCCAAAGGAATTTTGAGCATATAAGCTTTTCTGCGCCACAAGTTGCAAAACAGATAAATTCACCAGAGCTTTTCCAATTTGGGTGAGATAGCGTGCAGTTTTTTGCAGAATTGATATAAAAATTGAGAATAACAATATTCACAACCTACAAGAATAGTTAAGATTTAGTAGTTTGTCAAGATTTTTGGTCTGCAGGCAACTTCAATTTGTCTTTTTTTTATTTATTTCTTTTTCGGTATAACCGCTGATTTCGATCCCGCAGTTGTTATGGTGTAATGGACTCTAGACCCACCGGGCAGTAAGACATAAGTTAAATGTATGCCAGATTTTTCACCATAACTTTAGTAGAATTGCGGTCTGAAATATTCTGTATCAGTAAATTGTAAATCATCACTTTACTCTGAAATTATTTTTTAGTAAATACTTCATGAATACAGAGGTTTTTAGCGAACTCTTCCCCTTGATGAGTACAGCCAATCCACAAGTTCTGGAGTGGTTGCTATCGGTAGCTGTAGAACACGAATATCCTGCGGGGCGAGCTGTTTTGATGGAGGATGCTTGGGGTAATGCAGTTTATTTTGTAGTTTCTGGCTGGGTAAAAGTTCGGCGCACGGTGGGAGAAACTTCTGTAGCTTTAGCGATTTTGGGTCGAGGCGATTTTTTTGGAGAAATGGCAATTTTGGATGAATCTCCCCGTTCCACAGATGTAGTTGCTCTTTCATCGGTTAAGCTACTGAGTATTTCCAGAGAAAGATTCATTCAGATATTGTTCAAAGACCCACAGTTACACCATCGCATGCTGCAGTTGATGGTGCGGCGATTGCGTTATGCTAATGTGCGCTTGCAGATGCGTTCTAGTCCCCCTGCTGTGAAACTTGCTCATACTCTTGTGAGTTTGGCAGAAAACTACGGTCAGGAAACACCCAAAGGAAAGGAAATTTTTTATATTCCCTTCAAAGACTTAGCCGACGTGACGGAAATTGGAGTGGAAGAAACTACCAAAATCATGGAAAAACTACATGAAAAAGGCTGGATCGATATAGACGCTACAAATCAGGCAATTTTTCTCGTCAATTTCCGACAATTAACTAATTTGGCTGGTAAAGTTTAATAGTATGGGCTTTCAAGCCGTTTGTCCGTATAGGAGTTGTGAGTTAGGAGCTAGGAGTTAAGTTAATCTTTTAACTCAAGTCTCCCCAATGTTTACTCTGGACTGCAGATGAAGGAAACAATAGCACCTTGTACCGATACCCGCCCACAGGAAAAAGTACCGTCAATTCATTACCAGGTGGCCATGTCCCGACCAGAAACTCATCTATTTGAGGTAACTCTGCGTCTGGGAGGCTACCAAGGCTCTACTTTAGATTTAAAAATGCCAGTGTGGACTCCCGGTTCCTACTTAGTGCGGGAATATGCAAAGCATCTACAGGATTTTGCCGCTTTTGCTCACAAAAAACCCTTACCGTGGCGAAAAGTGAGTAAGAATCACTGGCAAGTGGAGACTGTTGATGTTTCAGAAATTACTATAAATTACAGTATATTTGCGAACGAATTGAGTGTGCGGACAAACCATTTAGACGGAACTCACGGTTATTTTAATGGTGCGGCGCTGTTTTTTAGAATACCAGGACTCGAGAGGCAACCAATTTATATAACTATTATTCCCCCACGTCCAGAATGGGTGGTGACCACAGCATTACCATCAGTTCCAGAAAAAGTTAACACTTTCTTTGCTGCAGATTTTGATACCCTGGTGGATAGTCCCTTTGAAATTGGCTCTCATCAGTTGTATCACTTTGATGTGTTGGGCAAACCTCATGAGTTGGCAATTTGGGGACGGGGAAATTTTCGAGCGCCACAGATAATTGCCGATATCAAAAAAATTATCGAAGTAGAAGCGCGGATATTTGGCGGTTTGCCGTACGAAAGGTACGTATTTGTGTTGCATCTATTTGCTCAAGCTTATGGTGGCTTAGAGCACAAGAACAGCTGTTCGCTCATTTACCAGCGGTTTGGATTTCGCGATCGCGAGAAATACGATCGCTTTATGCAATTGGTAGCACACGAATTCTTTCACCTGTGGAATGTCAAGCGCATTCGTCCTCAGGAGTTGGAAGTTTTTGACTACGATCGAGAAAACTATACCCGCTGTCTGTGGTTTTGTGAGGGAACAACAAGCTACTACGACCTACTTATTCCCTTACGTGCGGGAATCTACGACATCAAATCCTTCCTGAATAACTGGGGTAAGGAAATTACCAGATATTTGACAACACCGGGACGTAGGGTACAATCCCTTTCTGAGTCAAGTTTTGATGCTTGGATCAAACTGTACCGTCCGGACGCCAACAGCGGCAATTCCCAAATTTCCTACTATTTGAAAGGAGAAATGGTATCGTTACTGCTGGATTTACTGATTCGTTCTCGCCATGACAACAAGCGATCGCTCGATGATGTGATGCTGGTGATGTGGCGCAAATTCGGGAAAGAGGAAATTGGCTACACTCCCCAACAGTTACAGCAAGTAATTGAGTCTGTGGCAGAAACAGATTTATCTGATTTTTTCAAACGCTACATTGATGGTACAGAGGAATTGCCTTTTCAGGAATACTTAGAACCTTTCGGCTTGCAAATAGTAGCAGAAACAGAACAAGAACCGTACTTGGGTATCAGAGTAAGTAGCGAAAACGGACGAGAAATCATTAAATTTGTTGAGGCGAACTCACCCGCGCAGCTAGCCGGTATTGATGCTGGTGACGAATTGCTAGCAATTGACGGTATTAAGGTAAATGCCAATCAATTTAGCGATCGCCTCAAGGATTACCAACCAAATGATACGATCTCAGTCGCTGTTTTTCACCACGAAGAACTTCGTATTTATCCAGTCACCCTTGCTTTTCCCCGCCCTAGTAAATATTTGTTGCAACCCGTAGACAATCCTTCTGCTATTCAACAACAGAACTTTTTTGGCTACCTAGGCGGGTCTTTGACAAACTTGCGCTCAGTTAGCAGTTAACTACAAAAACCGGCACTCAGTAAATAGCTGATTGCCGCTTTACCCAAAAGCTAGATTTGTTGCAGAATATTGCCAATCCTCTTGTAGGGGTCGGATAAATTTCGACTCGGATGCTGAAGCATCCGTCAATCTTTCCCCTGCCTTGATATGTATAGCACCAGTATTTGTTTCTCTTTTTGGTTCACAATTTACAGTAATTGAGGCACACCATTTACCTTGTTTCCAAAGGATTGTACAAGTGGTTGGAGTTCCCCAGGTTCTAGCTTTACCTCCAGGAAGCAGATTGATTCGCAAAGAGTTCAAATCTCATGTTGACAAATACTACTGGAAAGATTGTTTTTTGGTCTAGCCATACTTTGTCAACTCCAGTAGCGGGGTATCGCTTGTAGACGCGCTCGCGCGACTTCCCGTAGGGATGAATGCAGTTCAAGGGCCTGTTCAATCGTACCTCATACTGAGCTAGACGCAAGAATCCCACGGGTTTAGCGTAGACGCGCAGCGGCTTCCCGTAGGGAAGTGTACCCGTAGAAGTGTCAAATATTTGACCATACCCGTTCGATTTCGCTACAAAACAGTTGTCCTTCTTTGGCAAAAACAACTAAAGACAGCAATACATCTTTTTCTTCCTCGTCCTTAAAGTTTTCGCTCACCCAGTACCACTCAACGCCAACAATAACTTCCCATTGCTCATCCCACCTGCTGGTGATACGTCCGTCCTTGACTCGGATGTATTTGCAAACAACCCAAGGAACCTGCTCCGGTTCGTAGGGAATAACAGGATGGTCGTATTCATTCGTCGGAACAACAGGATAGGCGTAATCTTTGTACGTTTCCAAGATATGATTTTTTGCAGCTTCAATCACTTCTGCATCGGTAAACGCCTTTATGCCGCCTTTGATTGCTGGGGATGGGAAATTAGGTTGTTGAAAACACCTGGTCATAAAAGGGGCATTGAATATCAAAATAAAGTTTTATCAGCCAGTCTTATCTACAATTATTTTGTAGCATTTCTAGAAAATTTGCCTTGTTGATTTTTCCTAATTAATTTTTGTGTAGTCTTTTTGAGGCGATCGCTGCCCTCAGTAGGTAGCTCGCTCCCACAAGTGCACCCAGGGCAAAAAACCATTTCACAAAAACGAACAATCGCTTCGTCTAGCAAGTGTATAATTTTAGAGAGCTTCATCACTAGCTTGCTTTTGCCACGACAACTACTATAGGAAAACATTTCTAGAGCATTCATTTCCATAGCTACAATTATTCTTCTGTGGGAAGACTCTCCTACACAAAAACAAGCAAGGGAAAGTTATCATGGCAAATCTGAGCGGAACTTGGCTTGGTACCTACTGGCAACAAGGAATCCCGACTCGTTTTGAAGCTGTTTTAATCCAAACTGGCAATAGTTTGAGTGGTAATATTCTAGATGATAGCTTTTTAGGAGAAGCACACTTAAACGGTGAAGCGATCGGTCGTCGCATCAGCTTTACCAAACGCTATTTGACTACCTCTAGGACTCCGGTAAAATACAACGGCATCATCTTTGAAGATGAAAATTACATGCGGGGAGAGTGGAAAATCGATAAACTTCATTTTGGTCCTTGGGAAGCGCGACGCAGTGGAGAATTGTTCACAGCACAACTGCAAACTCGTTCGACGCAGCAGGAATTAGTGAAATTAGCAGGTGCTTTACCAGCTGGGATTGAGTCCCCCCAAAGTTCACAATAAAGATAATATTAAGTATTGCTCGATATTTGCCGAAAAAGATGAGGGTAGTTGTTGCTACATTTTATAAATTTGTTAAGTTGCCAGATTTTGCTGAGAAGCAGCAACCTTTATTGTCTTATTGTCAAGCACAAGGTATTAAAGGAACGATTCTGCTAGCACAAGAAGGTGTTAACGGTACGATCGCGGGTTCGCGTCACAGCATCAATTCAGTATTATCTTATTTGCGTTCCGATCCTCACCTTGCAGATTTGGAACACAAGGAAGCTTTAACTGACTCGCCTCCATTTCAGCGCATGAAGGTACGTTTGAAAGAAGAAATTGTGACCATTGGACTACCTGAAGTCGATCCGAGTCAAAAAGTCGGGACTTACGTTAGTCCCAAAGATTGGAATGCTATCATTTCCGATCCCCAAGTGACAGTAATCGATACCCGTAATAATTACGAGGTCAGCATCGGTACATTTAAAGGAGCACAAAATCCCAACACAGCTTCATTTCGGCAATTTCCCGATTATGTTCGCAAGCAGCTAGATCCTAGCAAGCACAAGAAAGTAGCGCTATTTTGCACAGGGGGAATTCGTTGTGAAAAAGCTTCAGCTTTCATGCTCTCGCAAGGATTTGAACAAGTTTATCACCTCAAAGGAGGCATTCTCAAATATTTAGAAGAAGTCCCAAAACAAGAAAGTTTATGGGAGGGAGAGTGTTTTGTTTTTGACGAACGGGTAGCAGTAAGTCACGGGTTGGAATCGGGTAGTCACCAAATGTGCGCTAGCTGCGGACATCCTATCTCAGAAGTTGATAAGACTTCTCCCAAGTATGAAGAGGGGATTTCTTGTCCTTACTGTTTTGATAGCTTAACAGAGGAAAAAAGGAAGCGCCAGCAGCAAAAGCGGCGTCAATTACAATTATTTAAGATGAAAACTCAAACCTAGGTGTGTAGCGGACTTAGTTTTTCATGGCTAAAGTTAAACCATCTGCGATCGCTAACATACTGATAGTCACTCGTTGGTCTTGATGCAACTTCTCATTCAAAGCGCGAATAGCGTTGGTTCTGTTATCCTGCACTTGGGGATCGGCAACCTGACCCGACCACAGCACGTTATCGATCGCGATCAATCCTCCCGGACGTACTAATTGCAAAGCTAGTTCGTAATAATTGTCATAATTGCTTTTATCGGCGTCAATGAAGATAAAATCAAAGGTTCCTGCTTCTTTGGCTGCTAGCAATTGCTCTAGAGTGACTAAAGCAGGAGCAATACGCAGGTCAATTTTATCTATCACACCCGCTTGCTGCCAGTAGCGGCGAGCAATAGACGTGTATTCTTCACTAACATCGCAGGCTATAACTTTACCATCTGACGGTAGAGCTAGTGCTACCACTAGGGAACTATAGCCTGTAAATACACCGATATCTAAAGTTTTCTTGGCTTTAAGCAATTTTACTAACAACGCTAAAAATTGCCCTTGTTCTGGTGCAATTTGCATGTTAGCCGCAGGAAGTCGCGCTGTTTCTTGGCGCAATTGTGTTAAGATTTCTGGTTCTCGCAAAGATACAGAAAGCAAATACTGATATAGACGTTCGTCTAATCCAAGAGTTTTTGTTGCCATAAAGGGCGATCGCCTACGATTGTTCATATAAAAATCTAGCCTAAATAGTAGCTTGACAGACACACAGTCCAGATAAATGCAGCTCGGTGCAAACCCATCCCCTGTTTCAACCATAAAAGGACGATGGAAGTAGGTGGAGTTTGTGTTCTTTGCTACTTTGATTTGGGTTAAATACTTTTTTGCAATCGCCATACTCCCCCAACTGTTGCACAAAAATTGCACGTACCTTTACAAGGTTTTACATGTTTGAAATTATCTAATCTAGTTGCGATCTAAATGATTTCACCCATAGTCTTACTCTCGGCTAGTGGTGCTATATCCACTAGCTTTTACTTTTGCTACTTTTTGTTTCCGTGGGTAAATTCCTAAAGAGAAATTGCAGATATTTGCGTTTTGCTATTATTTTTTATTTGCAATTCCCAGCCTTGCTATAAATTTGTTGATTGACAATTTATAGTTATCAAAGATACAGACAAAATAGGGACCTTATGTACAGTAACCAGTAGATTAATTTTATTTCTTTAATTTAGTAAAAAAACATAAAAGCGTGTTTAAAGTACTGCTTTATTATCCTATAATACTCACAAGTTACGGTATTTTGCTCAAGATACCGTAGTATAAGGAGTCAGTTTTAATGGCCAAGTCTGAAAATCTAGCACGACTAAAAATCAAATTAATTGAGCGAATACAAACCCGTATAGCTAAAGCTTTGTCCTTTGTGCAACGAAAGTATCAACAAATCTTGGCAAGTTGGTGCAAAGGAAGTTCCAGGCAAAGGTATGTATGTTTGTTTTTAGCAGGTATTATTTTCAGTGTAGCGATCGCTGCTTGTTCGGGGAGCAGTTCAGCTAACAAATCTGATGTCAAGCTCAGACTCGTTTCCTACTCTGTAACCAAAGCTGCTCACGACCGAATTATTCCGAAATTTGTAGAAAAGTGGAAAAAACAACACAATCAAAACATTATTTTTGAACAGAGTTACGGCGGTTCTGGCGCGCAAGCACTAGCTGTGATTTCTGGTTCCCAGCAAGCAGATATAGTGCACTTAGCATTGCCTTTAGATATCACTAAAATTCAGCAAGCAGGATTAATCAAACCGGGTTGGGAAAACAAAGCTCCTAGAAATGGAGTTGTTACCAGATCCGTAGCTGCAATTGTCACCCGGGAAGGAAATCCCAAAGGAATCAAAACTTGGGAAGATTTAGCAAAAAATAACGTCAAAATGATACTTGCTAACCCAAAAACTTCTGGAATCGGTATTTGGGAAGTCTTGGCTTTGTGGGGTTCAGTAACTCAAACACAAGGAGAAGAAACAGCAGCATTAAATTTTCTTACTAAGGTATATCAAAACGCATCCATACTCGCAAAAGACGCCCGAGAAGCTAGCGATTTATTTTTCCAAAAAGGTCAGGGAGATGCCTTAATCAACTACGAAAATGAAATTAGATTAGCGCAGCAAAAGAGGTCAAAATTACCTTATGTCATACCGCAAGTAAATATTTCCATAGACAACGCCGTTGCTGTAGTTGATAAATATGTCGATCAGCACGGTACCAGAGAAGTTGCAGAAGCATTTGTTGATTTCCTTTACTCTACAGAAGCACAACGGGAATTTGCTTTGTTAGGATACCGTCCGGTTAATCCCACAGTAAGTCAAGAAGTGGCAAAACAATTTCCTACGATTAAAACTTTATTTACAGCTATAGATTTAGGGGGTTGGGAACAAATTCAGAAAAAGTTTTTTGGAGAAGGGGGAATTTTTGAGAGAGTTCAAGCTGCTAAGAAAGCATAAGAGGGTGTAAATATTTTTAGGTAATTATATAAAGGCTATGAACCTTTGGAATCGTAGGTTTTTTCTAACATTTTTAATGCTGGTTAGCTACAGTGTCACTGGATGCGATCGCGCTCAGGAAGAAAAAAGCCAAGTTAGTATTGATGGTGCAGCAGTGGGGTTTCCGATTTCTCTAGCAGTTGCAGAAGAATATGAAAAGATGAACCCAAAAGCAAATGTAAGTGTTGCTTCTAGCGGTACTGGAGGCGGAATTAGCAAGTTTTGTGCAGGTGATATAGATATCGTTGGTGCTTCTCGTACCATTAAAGATGAAGAAATTGCCAGGTGTAAAAGTAAAAATATCGACTTTATTGAATTACCGATCGCTTTAGATGGAATTGCTGTCATTACCAATCGTCAAAATAACTTTGCTAAATGTCTCACCATTAAAGAACTGGATAAAATTTGGAATGCTAAATCAGATAGCAAGGTATTAAGTTGGCATCAAGTTAATCCTAAATTTCCTAACAAACCTCTAAAACTTTATGCTCCTGCTTCTGATACAGGAACGTTTGATTATTTTACCCAAGCTATCACCAAAAAAGCCAAAAACGGTCGCACAGATTACACTCCCAGTCACAATCAAAACCTGCTTGTTCAAGGAGTAGCAGGTGAACCTTCAGCTTTAGGATATGTCGGGATTTCTTACTACATTCAAAATCAAGACAAACTAAATTTAGTTGCTGTCAAAGGTCCCACAGGAAAGTGTGAGAAACCAGTGCCAGTAGATAATGTTGTCAAGAATATCTACACGCCACTATCTCGCCCCCTTTTTATCTATGTGAGCAAAAAATCCGCAGACACCAAACCAGCAGTCAAAGAATTTGTGAATTTTTATCTAGAAAATTCTTGGAAGTGGGTAGATAGCGTTGGTTATGTAGCACTACCTGACGAAGCTTACGTCAAAACCAAACAAAAGTTTGCTGCTGGTAAAACTGGAACTAAATTTAAAAAAGCAAAACCTGGAGAGCCAATTACAAACTTTATTTAAAATCCCAAAAACAGAAGGTAGAAAGCGTAAAAATTATGACCAATATTAATCCGGAAAACATTTTTTTATCCAACTCGATAACCTCATTAGAAAAACATCCATCTGAAGATCTCCCAGACACAATTGTGAGGATAATTTTATTTGCTTGTGCTTTAGTTTCTGTCCTGACTACCTTCGGTATTGTCTTAATTATTTTTCAGGTCACATTTGAGTTTTTTCAAAAAATTTCCCTAGCTCAATTCTTTCTTGATACCAAGTGGACACCTTTATTTGCCGAACAGCATTTTGGTATTTGGCCATTAATTAACGGCACTTTTTTAACTACAACTATTGCCATGATGGTTGCCATTCCTTTGGGATTATCTTCTGCTATTTATTTAAGTGAATACGCTCCCCCTCAGCTAGCAGCAACTTTACGTCCAGCAGTGGAACTTTTAGCAGGAATACCCACAGTTGTCTATGGTTATTTTGCCTTGTTGTTCGTGACACCATTGCTGCGCAATATTATTCCCTTAGAAATCTTTAATGCATTAAGTGCAGGCTTGATGATGGGAGTTATGATTACTCCTACAGTTGGTTCCATTAGCTTGGATGCGATTCGTTCCGTTCCCCCTTCTTTGCGAGAAGGAGCTTACGCGTTGGGAATAACTAAACTGGAAGCTATTTTTAAAGTTGTTCTTCCTGCTGCTCTTTCAGGAATTACAGCTGCGATAGTTTTGGGTATTTCCCGTGCTGTTGGCGAAACCATGACTGTTTTAATTGCTGCTGGACAACAGCCAAAATTAACCGTGAATTTTGCAGAATCGGTAGAAACTATGACAGCTTATATGGCGCAAATTTCTGGTGGAGATAGTCCCCGGGGAAGTCTCAATTTCCAAACTTTGTATGCTGTAGGCGCTGTTTTGTTTTTAATCACCCTAGGTTTGAATATTATTAGTCATTGGGTTTCTAATCGTTTTAAAGAAAAATACGAATAAACAAATATGACTACTATTGAGCAAAGAGATAACTATCCCAAATCTGCAGCAGAATTTACTGAGAATGTAGAAAAAAGAGAAAAAATAGGAAAAGTATTTGAAATACTTTTTTTATTAGGTTTGCTTCTGGGTTTATTTGTCCTCGCACTGCTACTTTTTGATGTTTTGAGGGATGGATTAGGTAGATTTTTAATGCCGGGTTTTTTGACTGAAACTCCTTCTCGTTTCCCCGACCGAGGTGGTATTCGTCCTGCAATTGTTAGTAGCATTCTTTTAGGAATCATCGTCATCTTGACTACTGTACCAATCGGTGTGGGAGCTGCTTTATATCTGGAAGAATACGCTCCCAAAACTTGGTGGACAGCAATTATTGAGATTAATATCAGCAATTTAGCAGGAGTTCCTTCTATTGTTTATGGATTGCTAGGTTTGGGAGTTTTCAATTATTTACTTGGGTTTGGTCCTACTTTGATTTCTGGAGCTTTGACTTTATCTTTGTTGTCTTTACCAGTGATTATTGTGACAGCAAGAGAAGCAATTCGTGCGGTTCCGGATTCCCTAAGATACGCTTCTTACGGTTTAGGCGTGACGAAATGGCAAACTATTAGCCATCATGTCATACCCTATGCTGTTCCCGGTATCTTGACAGGAGTGATTATTTCCGTATCTCGTGCTATTGGTGACGCCGCATCTTTAATTGTGGTAGGTGCTGTAGCTTTCTTAACTTTTAATCCTGGTTTGTTCAATAGATTTATGGCATTACCTATTCAAATATACAGTTATATCACTCGTCCAGAACCGGGTTTTGCCAACGCCGCAGCGGCGACAATTATTGTCTTAATAATTTTGGTTTTGGCTTTAAATGGAATGGCGATTTATATTCGCCAACGCTTCTATTATTAAGAGAAAAGGCTGATAGGGAGAAAAATTTCTATGGCTTATTACCACAGTAAAAATAGATTAGATACTAAAGCAGAGCAACAAAATAATGTTGTGTTTGATGTGGAAGGTGTGAAGGTTTATTATGATGGTTTTTTAGCTCTTTTGGATGTTTATCTCAAAATTCCGGAAAAACAAATTACTGCTTTTATCGGTCCTTCGGGATGCGGTAAAAGTACCCTGCTGCGCTGTTTTAACCGGATGAATGATTTAATTCCCAAAGCAAAGGTAGAGGGTAGATTGTATTATCGCGATCGCAATATTTACGATCCCAAAATCAATTCTGTGAAATTGCGGCGACAAGTAGGAATGGTTTTTCAAAGACCCAATCCTTTTCCTAAGTCGATATACGAAAATATTGCCTTTGGGCCGCGTGCTAACGGTTATAAAGGTAATATGGATGAATTGGTGGAAGATTCTCTCAGACGCGCTGCAATTTGGGATGAAGTTAAAGACAAACTGAAGGCAAAAGGTACTGCATTATCAGGTGGACAGCAACAACGACTTTGCATTGCGCGAGCGATCGCCATGAAGCCAGACGTGTTATTAATGGACGAACCCTGCTCTGCTCTTGACCCTATTTCTACCCGTCAAGTTGAAGAGCTTTGCTTAGAACTAAAAGAGCAATACACCATTATTATGGTGACTCACAACATGCAGCAAGCTTCCAGGATTGCAGATTGGACGGCTTTTTTTAATACAGAAATCGACGAACACGGTAAACGTCGCGGTAAATTAGTCGAATTCAGTCCGACAGAACAAATGTTTAGTTCTCCTACCACCAAAGAAGCTGAGGAGTATATTAGCGGACGCTTTGGTTAAAATTGTTCCTCGCTTAACTAGCTGTTGTTTTCCCAGCCTGAAAATGTCTGGATCCGTACACACAGCTGCGATCGCTGCAGTATCAACTACTAATTACTCATCTAGTTTGTCTAGCTCCCGAAGAAGCACGAATTAATTCTGCTATGAAAGCGGCGATCGCAGATACCAAAATTAAGATAAAGCTCAGAGCGTTAATGTCAGGTTTGACTCCAGTGCGAATGCGGCTGAAGATTTCCATAGGTAGAGTATTGGAACCGCTACCAGCTGTAAAGCTAGCAATGAGAAAGTCATCCAAGCTAAGAACAAAGGCTAACAAACAACCAGCAACAATTGCAGGCATTAACTGAGGTAACAAAACTTTCAAAAAAGCCTGCGCGGGTGTAGCACCCAAATCCAGTGCTGCTTCTTCTAGATGGGGATCTAAGTTAGTCAATCTGGAAGAGACAACCAAAGCAATGTAAGCAAGACAAAATACTACATGGGCGGCGACAATTGTCCATATACTCAAGGGAATGGTAAAAGCTGCTAAAAAAATCAGGGTAGCTACTGCCAATGCAATATCGGGAATAATTAACGGTAAATAAAGTATACCGCGATACAGTGATTTCCCTGGAAATTGGTACCGCGCCAACCCTACCGCCACTAAAGTTCCCAACACTGACGAAATTCCCACAGCAGTGAACGCTACTACCAAACTATTTCGTAAAGCTGATAGAATGCGCTCATCGTTGAACAAGCTGCGATACCAATCTAGGGTAAATCCTTCCCATGCAGCGCTGTAAGACGACTTGTTAAAGCTGTAAAAGGCAAGAACCACAATTGGTAAGTACATAAAAATAAACATTAGCTGCGAAAAAACCGCCTGCCATGAGAAAATACACGGTCGGTTCAAAGATGGGGGTATATTCACGTCTGTACAGCCGAGATTAAGTTTTCCCTGACTTGCCTTCATAGGTTTTGCCAGCAAAAAGTCAATACTTGTTGCCCTTAGGTTGCATGTTTCAACTCGAACCAAAGTGATTTTTTATTGTCGTTATAATTGCACGTATTATACTTCAGATTTTCTAATTCCGCCTCTTTCACTGGTAGGGAAGTAATTCTAGTTTGGAAATGCATCCCAAGAATAAATTTTGGTTTGAAATGTGTGTCATTTAATTGAGTCCATATTTAGATTTTAATGACGTTATAATTAATTAATCGTGTGGTAGAAATAATTCCCAAGAAACTCCATCTGACGAAAGAGCAAATCCACTCTTTGATTATTTAGAGTGAGGTTAGCAATGCCTCAATTATCAAAGCAGAAATAGTTTTAGGAAGCAGTCAGATGGACAGTCAAATTAACCAACCAGCAACTGAAGATTGGCATTCCCAAGAAAAACCTACCGTTAAGGAAAGAAACTTAACAGCCAATCCAGGAGACAGAATTGCCGAGAGACCTCAAAGCGTGGAAGAAAAGGCTCAGCAAGTAGCTGTAGACTCTCCCGATATTACGGGGGACTGGATTAAGGTTCCTACCTACTTTATTGTTGAATATCCCAACGGCGAGAAAAAAGCACTGCACCATGTCAAAGATGCCAAAGAAATTTCTGATGTTATACGACAAGCGCGAGTTGATGAAAAAGGAAATCGTATTTGGTGGTAAACCAAAGTTGTAGGTGAAAGGAGGCTTGCTTAATTGCTAGATTTGATTTGATAACGTGGAAGCAAGCCTCGATATTTATTGTGGAGAGCAAATTATTTTATTTCCCTAAGGGAGATGATCAAAAATTATGGTTAACACTACAGTTGCGGATAGACTTAACTATTTGAGCACGCCGGAACTCAAAAAAGAACTGTTGGAATTGGTGAAGGACAAAGACACTGAACCTCTAAGGAGCAAAGTCAATTTCTATAACCAGCAACTGCGACCTTATTTTGAAGAATTGATGCGGCGCAACCCATATCCCGCAGCTGAAGAGCAACTACCAATTGTAGTTGGCGTTTGGACGCCAGTGTGGTCTACCATACCTTTTCATGACATTTTACCGGGGCGGATACGCGAACAGTCCTACCAAATTTTTCATGACGATGGTTTTTATGCTAACATTGCTCGTTTTGCACCAGGACAGCAGTCTTCTTTTTGGAAAAATTTCACATCCAAGTTACCCGCCTGTGATTTAATGGTGATGCAAAAGTACGAAGTTTGCGATCGCCAATGGCGCATTCAAAACGTAGGAATTTTTCAGGCTTTGAGAAATAGAGACATTCCTCTAAGCATCGACGATGCGGACAATTGGTTTACCGACGTGGTAAACACCAAAATCAAACAAGCTCAAGGATCGCCAAAAATATTCAAGTTAGAAAATCTTGACAAAGCCACTATTAAGAAATTTGAAAAAACCTACTTGGCAACTCCACTGCTAGAGCATTTATATATAGATCGTGACTTGCGGTTAGTAAAAACTCAAAGAGAACCGTCACAGCGACCGAGTTATACAATTGCTGTTCGCAGACGATAGTAAATTTATGCCGTCGAGACAACAACAAGTTATTGGTACAAGTAGCTACGACTACTTGTTGTTTTTACCCCAAAACTACGAAACTGAAAAGTCTGTTCCCATGATTCTGTTTTTACACGGTTCAGGAGAACGGGGATCCAATTTAGAGCACGTCAAAAGACACGGCGTTGCTAAAGTCGTGGAGGAACAACCAAATTTCCCATTTCTTGTCATTTCTCCCCAGTGTCCGTCTCATCAAAACTGGTCAGTGCAGCTGTTAAGTGCTCTTATAGACGAAGCGTTAGCATCTTACCGCATTGACAGGGAGCGAGTGTACCTAACTGGCTTAAGTATGGGTGGCTATGGTACATGGTATCTAGCCTTAGAACAACCGCATCGCTTTGCAGCTATTGCACCAGTTTGTGGTGGCGGAAATCCAAAAGAAGCTCACAAATTAAAAAATCTTCCTGTATGGGTGTTTCATGGTGCGCGGGATAAAGTCGTACCATTAAGTGAGTCTGAAGAAATGGTACAAGCACTGAAAAAATACGGTGGCAACGTAAAGTTTACAGTGTATCCGGAAGCTGACCACGATTGTTGGACGCAAACTTACAACAATATTGCTTTGTATGAATGGTTTTTGCAACACCGGCGTTCCAGTGCTACTTAAACAAGAGTTAAGTTGGTGCAAATACCAGCAGCAAAGTTTGTAGCGAGTACTTTAGTGCTGACACAGGAACAACTTAAGCATGCTTTGCGCTTGCTACGAGCAGCATTTTGGGGAAACAGTGCTACGCTGTAGGAAGATTTCCTGCCAGAAGAATAGGCAAAATTCTAACTGTAAATGTGCTCTATCTTGGGCATGATGACTTTTCTTTGAGAAAATGAAATTTATGTGATTTTGACTGAAATTATTTTGAGATTGATTTTTGAGCTTGCAAAGAAGAAATTATTTAAACTACCTGTAAAAATAAAAATCTTTTTCAAAAATGCATAATCTTCTCAGTCGTCGGGAGGATGGAGCTGAGTTGATAGGTATCTAATCTGAAAAAAGAGTTAGGTCGCGAAGGAAAACTAAGTAATTAAAGAAATTAAATTGCCAGGCATTGGCAAACAAATCTCCTATTGAAACTGTTAATGTTTGGCATGCGGTAAGAGTCAACGATTATTTGCCCTGAGAAGTTTTTTATCTTATGTTTACCCATGGCTGTTTTTTTTTGACCGAATTATTGATACAACCCACACCAACTTCATAGTTCCTGATTAAGGACATTCTCGTTATGGCTACAGCTAGCTGAGCAATTGCAAGCATGGCATAAATTGGCGCAACAGCTGGGCGTGGATAGCATTCGCGCCACTACTTCTGCTGGTTCGGGACATCCGACTTCTTCAATGTCTGCTGCGGACCTGATGGCAGTAACCGTTGTCTAACTATTTGCGTTATGACTTCAGCAATCCTGATCCTCCCAACAACGATCGCTTGATGTTTTCCAAAGGACATGCTTCGCCCTTGCCATACACTTTGTCTAAAGCAGCAGGAGTAATTTCAGATGCACAGTTGATGTCACTGCGCCAATTTGGTAATCCTTTGGAAGGACATCCCATTCCGGTTTTACCTTGGGTGGATGTGGCGACTGGTTCTCTAGTTCAAGGATTGCCTATTGGTATTGGCATTGGTTTAGGAGAAGAATATCTTGACAAACTTCCTTACCGGATTTGGGTGCTGCTGGGTGATAGCGAAATGGCCGAGGGTTCTGTTTGGGAGGCTTTTGAACTAACAGGAAACTACAAACTGGAGAGTTTAATTGCCATTGTAGACGTGAATTGGTTGGGACAGCGGGGACAGACAATGTGAGGGTGGAATACCCAAGCGTATTGCGATTGCGCCGAAGCTTTTGGTTGGAATGTAATTGAAATTAACGGACACAATTTCACAGAAATTGACGAAGCATATAACCAGGCTATTAGTGACAGTGTTTGTCTGAGGCAATTATTGCGCGAACGGTCAAAGGTAAGGGAGTAGCAGCTGTTGAGGATATTGGTGGTTGGGATGGTAAAGCATTACCAGAAGAAGAAGCCAAAAAAGCGATCGCGGAACTAGGTGGCGAACGTCACGTCACGATCGAAATTGAAAAGCCCGAACCTCCAGCCAAACCAACCTCTTTTGTCAAATTGCAACCATTACAGCTGCCAACTTACAAAGTTGTTGACGCTATAGGTACCCGCACGGCGAAGCACTCAGAGCATTGGGAGCAGCCAGACCGGATGTAGTTGCGATTGACAGGGAAGTCAGTAATTCCACTTACGCCGAGGATTTTGCCGAAGCTTATCGGGACCGCTACTTTGAAATGTACATTGCCGAACAGCAAATGGTAGCGGCGGCAGTTGGTTTGTAAGTACGGAAATACAAGCCTTTCGCTTCTAATTTTGCGGCCTTTTTCACTCATGCTTGCGATTTTATTCCCATGGCGGCCATTTCTAGTGCCTACGGGAAATGCCAGGGTCAGGCAAACCGGAAGAATTGCTACACGCGGCCAAAATAGATACCGACGCCATTGTAGCAGCAGTGAAATCACTGCTAAAGCAACCAGCAAGAACATCAGCTTGAAAACCAAAAATTGCAGTTCTGTAATTCTCAAGACAGAGGTAAAGAAGATGGCAAGTTTGAACCAAACTAACGGTCACAGCAAAGTTCGTTATGGGGTGGTAGAACTGGGCTTGGATTGCCCAGGAAGTAGTTTTACCAGCTTTTGCCCACACAGAAAACTCTCAATTGGTAGCATTGTTTTCCGAAGACGAAATCAAGCGCAAAGAACTCAGCCAACAATACGGAGTTCCTGCTTTTACTTATGAAGAATACAAAGCTTTTCTCAGAAGTGGTGCAGCTGATGCAGTTTATATAGCTTTACCCAATCACCTCCACTGCGAGTAACTGTTAAAGCTGCAAACGCAGGAGTGCAGGTACTTTGTGAAAAGCCCATGGTGATTACAGACTGGTCTGTACCATCTACCCTTTCCAGGCAATGATATTTATCTAGGTTGCATTTGTGTAAAATGTAACAAAAGTACTTCCGTAAGCTTTCTGGCGATGAATTTGCAAGCCGAAAATCTGTAATGGCTTCCAAGTTTGCAGATTGTGTTCCACTGCGATCTCGCCGCCAGAGTCTAAAAGTTTGTGGGTAGCGATCGCCTCCAAAACTGGCTGATATAATCCGCTACTGTAGGGTGGATCGAAGTAAATTCTGTCAAATTGCTGTCCAGAAAGTTTTGGCAACCACTGTACTACATCTCCCCGCAATACTTGCCATTGTTGGTCGCCAGCAGCTACCCGCTGCCAATTTCCCTCAATAATTCTACAGGCGCGACTTGATAATTCGATACCAATGACAACGGAGGCTCCCTGACACAAAGCCTCTGCACCCATCGAGCCAGAACCGGCACACAAATCCAGCCAACGACAACCTTCTATAGTTCCTTGCCAAATATTAAAAATTGCTTCCCTAACCCGCGCGCTGGTGGGTCTGGTTTCTTTGCCTGGTAAAGTTTTTAACTGACGATGGCCAGAAATTCTAACAGCCATGGTGGCAACGGGAGAGTATTTGTACGAAATATAACTTATCTCGAGCGATTTTAAGCAGCTACTCGTTCGCGTACTTGAGCAACGAAATTAGATAAAATTTGCAATCCTACATTAGAAGATTTTTCCGGGTGAAATTGCACTGCCATTAAATTTTCGCAAGCAATAGCAGCAGTTACGGTTTGGCTTCCGTGGGTAACGGTAGCAGCACAAATTTGCGCCTCCGCTGGTTCGACGTAGTAGGAATGGACAAAATACACCCAAGGTTGAGGTGATAAATATTCCCACAAAAGGCATTTTGGCTGAGTTAATTGCAGTTGATTCCAGCCCATATGGGGAATTGTAATGCCAGGTTCGGGGCGAAATCTTCGTACTTTTCCTTTGATTATTCCCAGTCCTGGTTCTAGGCCTTCTTCACTGGACTCAAACAAAATTTGCAGTCCCAAACAAATACCTAAAAAGAGTTTGCCAGATTTGATTGCTGCTTTGATTGGTTCTTCTAAGCCCCGCGATCGCAAATGTTGTACTGCTGGATCGAATGCACCAACTCCTGGCAAAACAATTGCATCCGCTTTTTCCAAGTCTTTTGAGGCATCCGTCACCTTAGGATTTGCCCCAGCTTTTTCCAAACCTTTACAGACTGAGTGCAAATTCCCCATATCGTAATCTATGACTGCAATTACTGCCATTTACCTGTTCCCTGTAAATTTAATTTGGAGGGTATTTATATTTTAAATAATATTCGTTATGAAGAGAAGTTTCCTATTAACTTCCTTTGACACTTGGCTACCTCATCAACAGTCAAATTCCTCTGATGATTTATTGATTGAACTTGCCAAAATTGATTCAATATCTCATACTTTAATTTTTTTGCGAAAGTTACCTGTGGATGTGGCTTTGGCTAGTGCTCAAGTAATTGCAAAAATTGCCGAACTCCAACCAGATGCGATTATCTGTTGCGGTATGGCTGAAAAGCGAACTGTATTAACTGTAGAATCTCGTGCTGTTTGGGGAGAAAGCGTGTTGGAGACAACGGTGGATTTACAGCAACTGGTGGCGGCGACAGGGGTTGAGATCGGTTACGACTGCGGTAAATTTGTCTGCGAAGGTCTATATTATTCTGTGCTCGCTTACCTGCGACAAGCCCAACTTAAAATTCCTTGTATCTTTGTCCACGTTCCTATTTTGACTGGAGAAAATTTATCCTCAATTATCGGCGATTTTTTATTAATTATTGACAGATTGGCACTTTGCTAGAGTCCTTAGTTTTTTTTGGAAATAAACAATCTCTAGGTATTGTGTTCAAATTCTTACTAATTTCTCCTACTGTTTTTCTGATTCCTATCGCTCAAACAAGTCCTTATCAGGTGAGCTAGATTCTGCTTTCGAGTTTTCCTTTTCAGGAAAAATAGCAATGGTGCTACAGTAGTGATGGAACCTAATACATAACTCAGTTAGAACTGGACTTGTATGCCAAGCATGCAACATTAATAATTGAATGTGAAATTCGCCACAGTTATAAGGGCAAACATTTAAGATAAATAAGGGTAGGAGGGCTGGACATTGCTGGAGGAGCGCCTTCTAGTAAAGCAACGAGCTGGGAAATCAAAACATTCTTTGCGTTTATAGTTTGGTGTATTACTATCTTGTTGCAAGGAAAGGCTTTTCGCTCATCCGCTACCAACAGTATTAAACCTTGCATTTTTAGTATAAAAAAAACACTAATAATGAATGGGAGGACTGGCAATGCTCGCAGAAATCGGCAAAACTTTTGTAGCAATTGGTGCAGGGATTTTATTATTGGGAAGCTTGCTTTGGCTAAGTAGCGGAACTCTCAAAAACTTTCCCATTGGTCGCTTACCGGGAGATATTTTAGTGCAAAATGAGCATTTTACCTTTTATTTTCCGTTGACGACCGGTCTTTTACTGAGTATTGGTTTAAGTATTTTGTTGTGGTTGGGACGAGCGATCGCCTCGCGACTGTAGCGCTTGCCGTACAGAAGTTGCATTTACCGCTTGCACTTGCAATTGTTGGAGATTGGTGCCAAATTGCAAATCATAGATTTTAGCTTCTCAAACAGAAAAATTTTATGATGAGAGCTCCATCTTCACGCCATCGATTCTGGAAATCCTGGTTTCAGCGAGAAACCATTGTGCACAATTTGGAGGTTTTTCAGAATTTTATTGTAGTTTCCTTATGCATTGGCTTATTTTGTGTGATGCTGATTCGGTTGGGCGAGATGTTTCTTTCCTTGCTAAAACCGATCAATTTTCAATCTATAACAGCAGATATTCTGTTTGTTCTGATTTTGGTAGAAATCTTTCGCCTATTAATTATTTATTTGAAAGAACAGCGAATTTCCATCGGAGCAGCTGTTGAAGTTTCGCTGGTTTCTACATTGCGAGAAGTGATTTTACAGGGTGTGTTAGAAATACCCCTTTATCAATTGTTAGGAGTTTGTGCACTTTTGATTACCTTAGGAGGATTGTTATTCTTGCGCGTTTGGATGTTTCAACGTTTTGATATGATTACGCAAAGAAGACATCAAGAGCTTGCAAGCGATATGCCATCCGGCGCGCTTCGCGATCGCAGTTCTCAACCAAATCGTTTATCTTCCGTCGAACAATATCCTTTTTAGTAGAAACAAGAAGTTATAATTTTTGAAAACCTTTGGCAGGTTTTTTTTGTCCTTTTTCTTTAGATTTAGTTTTGTGCACTTCTGTAATAGCTTCTTGAAATAAGTTATGTAAATGTAGAGGTACGCTGGCGGTTTCCGGTAATTCTGGTTCTAAGGGTTTGTTAAACTCTTGTAAAACCGCATCTAAGTCAGTTTCTAGACGAAATTCAGGACGCTGCAAAACTGTTTGCAAAATCTTTTCTAAAGGTGCGGGATACTCTGCTGCTAAACGACGCCACACAAAGGCATTTATTTTTTCATCTTCCAGGTAGTGGCGAATTAATTTCTCAGCACCGTCTATACTTTGCCAATCTGATGCTGCTAAAATTGCTTTTAACTTACTGTAGGTTGGTAAAAACATCTGTCCCCAACGGGGATGAGAAAGCACTGTTACTTGTTCTGCTTTCTTCAGTTCCGCAGGTAATTCAACCTTTGGTGCTACCATTTTGGCGGTAGTGTTTTTATTATTAAATAATTGCGATACTGCTTTGGCATCAGCGCCCAATTCTGCTGCTGCAGCTTTAATTTCTTCTTCATCAACTCCAGCTTCTTGAGCTATTTGTGCAAGTGATTTAGAAGAATCAATACCTGCTTGTTCCAAGCTTTGCTTTGTGATTATTTCTTGAAGTTCTGCAATTTTTTTGTTAAGCTGGTAACCAGGCATGGTCACTTCATCACCGCCAAAAAATTCTACAAATTGCTGGTGGTATTTGGCTACCGATTGCCAAGCTTCTTCTAATAACTCGGGAGCATCGCTATAAAGTTGGTTTTTGTAGTTTTCTTTGAAATTACCAATAGCAACTGCTAATTTGGGTTTGCCTAATTTCCCCATTTGTGTGTAGGGACCAGAAAATGTCCAATAGGAGTCGGTAACGGGACAAATGCGAGCAAGTATAATTTCTCCTGGCTGGAGGCGAGACATTTCCTGTTGGGTTTTGGTATTGTTAGGTTTGACAATGTAATGTTTGGCTGTGAGCCAGTTCATTAACTCAAAACCATCAGGTAGAATTTTAACGATCGCAAATAAGCCAGTAAAACTATAACGCCAACGACTAAGCAGTTGGCGATCGCTGTCTGACAAATCAGGTTGAGTTTGGATAAATAACTCTAGTGGAGATTGATCTTGGACTCTACCTTCAATCAGGAAAGAATCAATAGTTAACTGTTGGCGGACAGGATCTCCCGAACCGTTACGTAATTGAGCAGCTGCATAGGTTTCCAATGCTTTTGCCAGTTTGCCATCTGCATCCAGGACAAAATCAAGCAGCGCTTGCTTAAGTACGTGCGTTCGTTCTAAAATTGCATCCACAGCTTCATCTCTCAATGCCAACATTGAGTAGATTATAGGTCGTCGCAGCAAGCAATAGCTACTAAGTTAGCAGATAGCATCAAAGCAAGTAATAGCTACACTGAAATGATTATTTTTGCCATACAACCAAGATCACTCCTACAACGATAAAGCTTAAACCTGCAAGACGCATCGGAGGTATAGTTTCCCTAAAAATAAAGTAACCCATCAAGACAGAGAAAACGTAAACTAGGGATACCGAGGGACCAGCGACACTCAAATTAACTCTAGTAAGAAGAAGTATATAGGCTAAAGCGCCCAGACCGTAGCAGGTTAAACCTAGCAACAGTTCCGGCGTTACCACTATACTAAGAATATGGTCAAAGGCATTAGCCAAACTAACTCTACCTAACTTTAGCGCGCCTGCTTTTAAAAAAAACTGCCCTGCTACACTAGTCAAGACTGACATCAGCAATAAAAAAAATTCTTGTGGTGTCACAGAAATATCCTTTCAAGCTATTTCCTCTTAGAGGATATCTAAATAATTACTTTTATTCAATCAGCCGAGCAGAAAGAATTTAGCTAGAGGTTTTATAGTTTTAACAACAACTCCTCGTCTGTGAAAACATGTCAAAAAAGTGAGTGGGAAATAACCTCTACGGGAATTTCTAGAGGGTAAGTGTTAAACCAAGTAACACCCTCTTTTACCATTGTCAAAACCAAGGTATATTTACCCGGGCGAGCAGGAAATTTTACAGTTGCGTTCAATTGAATTAAGCCATTTACAGGTAAAGTTCCGGGTAAATGAGTGCGTTCACCGTCAAAAACAATCACCTCACCGTTAGCTCCTACCCAATGATAAGAAAGATTGACAGGATTAGCACCCTTGTTTTTCCAGGAAAAATTACTAGTATTTTTGACAAGCACCGGAATTTTAATCACCTCGCCCACCCGACCGAATTGTAATGATTGGAGAAGTTTTATTTCTTGGTAAAATTGACGGTTATCCTGCACAATTACAATGAACTGATGGGAGGAATTGACAGCATTTTTGGGAAATTCGGTGATTCCCTCAGCTACCAAATCAAATATTAACTTATACGTACCTGGTTCTTCTGGAAATGAAATTGAGCCAATTGCATGTGCTGTTTGGTGTTGTTTAGGTGCACCGGAAACATACAACCTTACTTCCTTAACTAGTTGGTTATTCTTGTCAAAGAATCTACCTCTGACACGTGTTTCGCCTTGTTTGAGGGCAAAATCATAGCCATACCATCTTGATATACCAGTATTTTCCAGCTCAGCTTTCAAAAATTTTTCATCGCCTAATTTCACTGCAAATAAAGAGTTGAGATCTTGATTTTTTTCATCGACAATTTTTGTAATTAAACCATTTAAGTTTTGAATGTATACTGCTGGGTATTTAGGTATTTTTATAATTCTGTTGTGGAGGAAGGCGTTGGTGTTTCTTTGAACGGGATTATCTCTAATTTCCCACAATCTATACTGATGATAGTCAATATTGAGAGGATTTGTATTCCATAAAATTCCTGGGTTAGCACCAAAAATACCGACAAATTGAGTCACTGTGGAATAGATAATAGCTAGAATAAAAGCCCAGATCCAGAATAATTTTTCTTGGCGATCGCCCAAACTTACACAGAAATAACTAATTAGATAGCAAGCTACAGGCATAACATCAGTCATAAATCTCGGACCATAGCAATGACCAGCCCACCAAACTTTATAAAAGCAATAACTACTAATTAAAATCACGGAAGCAATAGCAATACATCCCATCAGTTTTTCATCTTTGCCAAATCTAAGTTTCCAAACCTGATTAGCACCAACTAAAGAAAACAAAACTATAGGAGAATAAAAAAATAGACCTCGACCAGGACTTATCAGGGTTCCTAAAGATGCAGTTTTAAAATTATTCCAGGTGAATATGTATGGCGATTCTGGAAACATTTTCGAGTAACCACCTGTGAAATTTCCAAAGTAGTAAAGATTCCAAGCAATACTCGGCAATCCTGAAACCAAACCAAAGAAAAAGAAAATTGATTGCCAACGATAAGTAAAGGCTGAATAGATAGCAGCTGTGAATAGAAAAAGTGTACTTGTAGGACGAATACCAGGGAAAAGTCCACAAGCAATTCCAGCTAATATTAACCAAATTTTTTGAGTTTTTTGGCAAGTACGATTTGCTTTCCAAAAACAAAATATAGCGCTGACTAGTACTAAATTTGATATTCCATGTTGCCACAAAGCCTGGGAGCTTGTGATCCATGTATTCGTGGCAAATGCAAATATCAAAGTGGAAACTAAAGATATACCTCGATTAAATTTTAGCCGAGAAGATAAATAAAATATAACCACTGAAATTGCTGTGGTGATTGCGGCAGCTAACCTTTCAAAAAGCAGTCTGTATACTTCAAAATTTACAGATACCAAATCCACCGGTACTGATTTGAGCTTTAAATAAGCATAAAAAATAATATATAAAGGCAAAGTAACTAAAGCGGGTCCGATTGGATATGTAGAACTTAAATGACCGTTATTTGCTTCTGCAAAAGAGTAAAACATACCCTTATCTACAAAATAGCTAGCTCTAAAGGCGTCTAGATGCAGGGTATGATTTTCAAGTAAATTAAAGACTAATAATGTATTTGGAACTGTATCTCCAGAACTTATTGGGTCTTGATTAGAAAGATAAACTATAATGCATATAATAAATATCAGTACCACTTCCGCAAGGGTACGTATACCGATTTTGTTTTTTTCCATTTTCGAGAGTTATACTTGGATATTATTTACCAATTTTATCGGGCGGCTTGTTTTAGCGTTATTTAAATTTATTTAGAAAATAAATTATACTTTATAATACAATATATGGCTCTAATTCCATCTTTCCAGTGTATTTTTTTGCCTTCTTTATAAGTACGACCATAATAAGATATTCCTACCTCATAAATTCGACATTTCATTTTCGCAACTTTTGCAGTTATTTCCGGTTCAAATCCAAATCTATTTTCTTGTATTTTGATAGATTGAATAATCTCTCTTCTAAAAGCCTTGTAACATGTTTCCATGTCTGTTAGATTTATATTTGTGAACATATTAGACAGCATTGTTAGGAATCCGTTTCCTACTCTATGCCAATAGTAGACTACTCGATGAGGTCTACCGCCTTGAAAGCGAGAACCAAAAACCACATCAGCTTTATTGTCTAAAATAGGTTGAATCATAATTGGATATTCTTGAGGATCGTACTCTAAATCAGCATCTTGAATAATAACAATATCGCCAGTAGCAGCAGCAAATCCTGTTCGCAAAGCAGCACCTTTACCTCGGTTTTTAGGATGATAAATAACTACATCTACTTGCGATTCTATTTTGGTTTTGAGTAATTCTCGCGTACCATCTGTTGAGCAGTCATCTACTATGATGATTTCACAATTTTTCACGGGCGATGCTTTGACTGCTTCCACCACTTGACCAATAGTTCCTATTTCGTTATAGCAGGGTATAACTACAGATAGTTTCATTTTTCAATCTCCTACACCACCAGGTAGAAATATTAAAATCAAAAAATTTTACTGTTTACAGTTGATAACATTTCTTGATTAATCGCCAATATTAATCAAGCTACGCGATTGCTTTGTATTACTTTACTAATTGCTAGACTGTACAATTTAGCTGCAACTTCATAAGAAGAATAATTAGCAGCAAAAAAAGCTGCGTTTTTACCCAGCTGTTTTCTCGCTGCTGGGTTACGCATTAATTCTTCCAAATAAGCTACTAATAGCGGTATTTCTAAATCACCAATATCCACTTTCCAGCAGACAGAATCTGGAAGTTCTGAAAATTGCTGATAATTACTAACAATACAAGCTTTACCTTGTCCTAAAGCCGTCATTAAAGCAGCTGAAGATTCTCCTAGGCTTGGGTATCGTAAATTTAAAACAATATCGCTTAATTGTAAAAGTCTTTCATAATCTTCGTCAGGAAGATAGCCAGTGACAATGGTATTTTCCGAAATTCCCAGGGAGTTAATTTTTTCTTGTATTTTGAGTGACGGATCGAGGATTTCACCTGCTATAATCAACTGTAGGGGATAGCCTTTTTCAACCAGAATCTTTATGGCTTGTAAGATTTCCGGAATCCGCTTAAGTCTGTTAACAAAACCAAAAGTGGCAATTGTAAATTTCTCTTCGGAAATTTTCAAGCGTTTTGGGAAAGAGTTATCAAAATTATTAACTGTTATATTACTTTTATTTTTGGAACCAAGGGGAACGACAAAAACGTTATTAATTCCTTGTAATTGTTTTTTTACCCACTGACTGTGGACTATAGTAGCAATACTTCGCTTAATTAAAGCATGGCATAAAGGAAATTCCCAGATATCTGGGTGAATTTTTTTAGATTTGAAATTTTCGTAGCTAGATGCTCCTGATTTTCCATAACCCTCTTTTAAAGCATCTGCATATAAATATTCATCTTCAGTATTTAAAAATGCATCTGCTAGAAAAGGATGAATATTTAATTCATGAAGTACAACAATACCGGGATACTGCCATGCCATTCGGTAAATTTCTTTATGAAATTTAGTATTGTTACCGATATGATAGACAATACAGTCATACTTTTCTATGTCTTTTGGTAATGCAGAAATATGCTTGAGCGGTAATCCCAAGTTATCCATGTTAGACTCTGGTTCGATATCTGCATAAAGAGTAATGTCTACATCTTCTTTTAAATAGCGGACAATTTCGTAACTATAGTTTGCTATACCTGAGCGTTGGGGAGGCCAAGGAGATACATAAGCAATTGTGCAGTAATTTAACTTTTCTGAGACGCTTAAGTCAACCAAGGTGTTAGTAAACAATTTAAAGTAACTGGCGCCAGTTTTAGCCCAGGTAAATTTTCTTGCATGTTGGATATAATCTTGCTTCCTGACACGATTGCGAGCGCGATCGCTGAGAGCTTTCTTCAAAGCAATAGCCATATCCTTGGGATCGTCTGGCGAACAATAGTAAGCTAAATCTCCGACGATTTCTGGAATTGAGGAAACTTTAGTAGTTACAACTGGTAATCCACACGCCAAAGCTTCTAGTAAGGGTAGTCCAAAACCTTCGTAGCGGGAAGGAAAGAAAAAAACACTAGCTTGGCGATAAAGGGTAACTAGCTCGTCCTCCTCCACATACCCCGGGAGAACGAGGTTATCTAAAACACCTAGTTTAGCTGCCAAATTTTCATAATTTTGTTTTTCATACTCGCTGTAAGCACAGACTACGTAAAGTTTCAGATTTTTAAATTCCAGATCGTTATCTTGCAGCAAATACGAAAAAGCTTCCAGCGCTGCATGCATATTTTTTCTGGGATCGAAGCCTCCTGTAAATAAAATATAAGGTTCTCGAGATTTATCCGTAGGTGAAATGTAGGACCAAAACTTTGTATGCTCCACAGCTAAAGGAATAACTATTGATTTAGAGACAATACGAGAATCGATTTTGGCAAAATCATTTTTTGTACTTTCAGAAACAAATATTAATTTTTCTACCCAACCTGGAAGCGTAGCGATCCGGTGTTCATACTCTGCTCGCAGATGTTGTGGCCATTTGCAAATATACTCTTGAGCCATCACCAAGGGAATCAGATCGTATATGGTTGCAAATATGGTTGTATTCTTTAATTGTGTAGGTAAAATAATATTTAACATTAACGGGTTAGGAACCCAGTAAGCGTCGATTTTGAATTCAGTGACTACTTGATTTAATAATTGACTGTAATGTTTTGTTTGGTTAGCATATCCATCTTGCTGCAAAGATGCGGCGATTGTAATAGGTATTAACCGTTTTTGTACTGACTGACTAAAATGTTTTAAATCGGAGCGATCGCGGACAGTAATAAACCATTCTTTGCTAATATCTTTGAGTACTAATTCTTCACATATCCGCTTAAAAACTACACCAATACCGCGACTAATTTCTGGTGTCGATAAGGTTTGACCATCAATTAAAAATCTCATTCTTGATACGCACTCCTCAAAAAACGATCAATGACAGCATCCCAAGAATAATTTGATTGCACGTAACGTTTACCACGTTTGGCTAAAATTTTATTCGTATTTTCGTTACTCAGTATTTTCAAAGCTACTTGAAATTCTTCTTTAGATGAAATTGGTATACCTCCTTGACTATTTAAACAGTGTTCAGTAGTTACTTCACACCCCCGATGAACAATTACCGGTACTTCGCAAAGCCATGCTTCCATAAGTACCAGTGAAAAACTTTCATTCAAAGATAAATTAATCAAACCCTGCGCTTGGGAAATAATTAAGTATTTATCTTCATCCGGCAAAAATCCCAAGTCAATAAATTCCTTACTTGCAGGTAAAAGCTGAGAATCACCTCCTCCTAAAAATACCAGGCTTGCTTCCCCCCCATTGACCAAATACTCCTGAAAGTAATTGATTAAAGTCAAGATATTTTTGCCAATATCTTTCCGACCAACATATACAAAGAATTTCTCTGGCAGGTGATACTTTAATTTCGTATTTTTAGGGAATTCGTCATTTTTTTGGTCTATTAACTTTTGAATTTTAGCAGGTAATTCCACTCCGACTCCCATGACATTACTTTCTACAATTCTGCGACCAATTAAGCGACCAAATTGCCTAATGGCTAGTGTTTTTTCTGCTTCAGTTAAAAAGAAAATCTGTCGGCTTAAAGCCATCATTTCTGCTGTGGTGATCCATTGGATCTGAGGTTCATTATGAAAGCACGGTATAATACTTGCTTGGCCACCTAATGCTTTTACCAAAGAATAAGTCAAACCATGAATGTAAGGTATAGCAATTACTAAATGTTCTTTGGTACAGGTAGAAGCATAATCAATTAAAGCTTGGCTATTAATGCTGTATTGAACGAATTGACGCTGATATTTTTCTCCTACCTCCATTTTGTTAATTACTCGATAATTAGCTTCATGATAAAGGTTTTCTCCCTGTTCGTTGACAGGAAAACGTCGCACGATCGCACCATTAATTTCTTCAACGCCTGCAGGCAATGTATTGTACCACCAATTTTCGAACGGAGAGCGGCAACATGTTGTTAAAATCTGGACAGAAAAGCCTCTTTTTGCTAATTGTTCCGCCAGCGATCTAGCCGCTACTTCTGCTCCTCCTGCAAAATAACCATACCAAGGAGTTACGAATATAATTGGAATATTTTCCATTAAGCTTTGTAACCGATAACTGCAAAATCTGGTGCTGCAAAAAAACTAGATTTAATTATTTCTAATATCGGGTTAAGCGTTGGCGCCAACAGGTGATCTGCTTCCAGGAATTTCAAGTTATCTTCTATGCGAAATTCACGCAAACGCCAAATTTCCACATTGACAAAACCATGTTCTTCCATGAGAAATTTAACAGTTGGTGGAAACAAGGGATTTCGATGAGTTGGATCGGAATAAAAATTACATGAACCTACGATAATATTTTCCGGATTTGGAGTTTCAAAAATTACTAATCCACCTGGCTTGATTGCTCTTGCTGTTTCAACCAATAATTTTATTAATGCTTCAAACGGTAAATGCTCAATAATATGAAAGCCAGTAACTCCTCCTAAACTGACATCTGGTAAAGATTGTAAATATGTAATTGCATCTGCTTCTATCACTTCTAGTCCTTTGATGCGACATTGTTCTAGCATCACTCTGTTAATATCTATACCTCGCGCTGTATAACCAAATTCCCGTAGCAATTCTAGCCATTCGCCACGTCCGCACCCGACATCTAAAATAGGTGTATCGGATGTACCAATTTTGGCTTGAGCAATTAAGGGTAGGTAAACTTTTAATCTCTTGAGGATCAGCTCTCGACTACCTCGAAATTCCTCTTCAAATGCAGCGTACAATGCATCTAGAGAATGTTGTTCTTCTTGAACAAAAGTTTGTAACTGTTGTTGATTAAAAGATTCAGGTAACCTTTGTTGTACTTGTTCCAAAAACAAACTTATTAAGCGTTTCTGCTGGATGAGATCGTTTTTAAGATAACTGTCTTCTTTTAAAGCACGCTCATCTGGTTTTCGCATTTGATTGGCGATCGCATTCACGCTCTCTTTGACGGTAACGATCGAGTTATTTGTTTCAGCAGCGATGTTATTAAATTTAGCCTCTACTTCTTGGATATTGTTGTTGACAAGACCAAAGCGTTCGTGTAGCTCTTCCACACGGGCAGCAATAGTACTTTTGTATTCATCTAAATCACTCCAACGCTCATATAGTCTTTGCAGCTGAGTGTCCGTAATATTTAGATGCTCGTTTAGTTTTTGCATCTGAGTTTCTGCAACACTTCTATACTCATCCAGCTGCGATCGCAAGGTTTCTACCTGCGCAATTAATACTCGATTCAGTGCTACAGATTCTTTTAAGGCATTGATAACATTGAAGTTTACTTCTCGCTGGTCTTTAAATATCAAATTTAATATTTTCAGCAGAAGTTTTTGCAATCCCCGACTCAAATTAAAAGGAAATCTATTCAAATTATCAGGCCATTTAGTTCGGACAATAGCTCGAGACTCTGCATTTTTGAGCAATCCTTCAATTAGGTTCAAGCTCCAATTGATTTTCGGGGTATCAATATTAGAATTAGTAACTTCTGTTTGATAAGTTTGATTTTGGCGTTTAATTACATCCTCTCTTATTTTCTGCATTAATTCATCAACATTAATTTCTGGTTGATTTGATTCCATCATTTGTTACTTTCTATCTTTTTTACAGTTTTAGCTGGAACACCAGCTACCACATGATAGCTAGGAACATCATTTTTAACAACTGCACCAGCAGCTACTACGGAATGTTTCCCAATTTTACACGGACCGAGAACTGTTACATTACTTGCTATCCATGCACCTTCCTCAACGATAATGTCATTTCCTTCCTTTGGGAAACTAACCATTCTCTCCTTACCAAATTTATGATAATCGTGGCTACCTGTTATCAAACTAACATTATGACCAAAAAATACATATTCCCCAATATATATGTTTCCAGAAGATAAATTAAACAAAGCATTATTGACAACGCAAGTTTTTGATAATTGGAGCCGATTGGGATCTCCAAAAACTAGATATTGATTGAGAACTACGTTTTTGATCTGCTCGTGTAAATATTTTTGAGATATATATTCCTTTATATATGGGCTTAAATGTTTGTCTATATACCAATTTATTCCTGCTTTCAATTGATTTTTGAAATAGCTTTTTAAGACTTTAAACATACTGCATCTTCACTCTCGATCAGGGTTACCTTTCTACCAGAAACTTGAAACAATCCATCTACCAAATCATTCACTGCAGCTTGTATACTAATTGCATTTTGTATCCAATCCAGCATTTCTAAATTTTCGTGAGGACCATCACCAAATGCTATATCAAAGGCATAATTTCCTCCTGCTAAATAAGGCCAAATAAACTCAAATTCTACAGTTGCTCTTCCTATTTCTGATTTCGACAGCCAATAACTAGCAAAATTCTTGTCTATCCTTTCTGTACTCCATCCTGATAAAACAGTACGCAATCTATCAAGAAGAGCGATACCAACGTTGGGTTTTCTAACTTTATCATGTCTGAATGTAGTAATTCTGACTTTGACGATATCGCCTGGATAAACCAAAGCAATTGGCTTTTCATCTGCTCCAACCAAACATACAGATTCAATTTCTGCACGACCCGTACCAAATCTTTCATATCCAGAAAACGCCATGTACGGTTTGTTAGTAAAAGGATTTATTTCTTTAATAGTAATTTGACTAACATCTATTTTTTCTTCATTTAAATGCGGCGAAACATACTCCGCTCTATTGATGTGCGCAGCAGTTCTTTTATTTACTTCTTCGTGAATCCAAGCTTGATAATGTTTGCACACCTCAGCAGGTTTTCCACGATCTACAATCAGACCTTGATTAATCCAAATTGCTTCAGAACAAAGACGAGAAACTGCTCCTACATCATGAGAAACAAATAAAATTGTCCCACCAGCGTCCTGAAAATCTCTAATTTTTGCCATACAGCGATGTACGAAAACGCCATCTCCTACCGCCAAAGATTCATCTACAATTAAAATCTCCGGATCAACATTAATTGCCACTGAAAATGCCAAGCGCACAAACATGCCGCTAGAATAGGTTTTAACAGGCTCGTCAATAAAACTGCCAATTTCAGCAAAACTGGCTATCTCATTAAACTTAGCTTCTATTTCTTCTCTGCTTAGACCTAAAATTTGCCCGTTAAAAAATACATTTTGCCGTCCTGTAAATTCTGGATTAAACCCACTACCCAGTTCTAGCAACGCTGACACCCGACCGTTAACATGCACCTGACCTGTAGTTGGTGTCAGAGTTCCTGCTATAATTTGCAGTAACGTACTTTTGCCAGAACCGTTTTGACCAATAATTCCTACGGTTTCTCCTTTGGCAATCTCAAGATTAATATCTCGCAATGCCCAAAACTCCTGCGCTCGGCTTTTTCCAGGTAGTAAAATTTCCTTAAGTCTGTCCGCTGGGTGAGCATAACGCCTGTAGCATTTTGAGATATTCTGGAGTGAAATTGCTATCTCGCCCATACCACCACACTTTCACACTATTTCACACTACTTATAAAACATCAGCAAAAGCTGGACGCAAACGCTTGTATACCCAAAAACCACAATAAAAAATAATTGTGGATACTAGTAAAGTAACTCCCCATTCGCCCCAATGCTTTACTTGTCCTTCTAAAATTATGTCGCGATAAACTTCAGCGATCGTACCTATAGGATGCAACCAAAATACCCAACCTCGCCAAGTTTCTGGAATCGCCGATGCTGGGTAAACAATAGGTGCTAAGTATAACCAAATGTTTAAGATAACAGCTAGTGTTTGCGGAATATCTCGTAAAAAGACCGTTAATCCTGCTGCTAAATATCCCAGTCCAGAAGTAAAAAGTAGTTGCGTTAGCCACACTAACGGTAAAAGAGCCAAGGTTGGATGTAAAGTATGGGAAGTAACGGCGACAAAAAAAATCAACGCCATTAAACCAAAAGAACTTTCAATAAAAGTTGATAAAATGGGCACCAGAGGCAACAAGGCCAGGGGAAATACTACTTTTTTGACTAAATTCGGCTGTGCTACCACTGAATTTGCGGCTTGAATTAAACCGCTGCTAAATGCAATCCAAGGTAGCAATCCAGCAAACAGCCACAAACCAAAGATAAAATTATTTTCTGGTAAGTTCTTTAGACTCAGTTTTACCTTTAAAACTATTGAAAAAACGTAAGTGAAAATTAACAGCTGTGACAACTGATTTAATAAAGGCCAGAAATTACCCAGTACCGAACCTTTGTAACGCGCCTCCAAATCTCGCCGTACAAGGGTTCTTAGCAAATCGAATTTTGCTCGCCACTGCTGCTTGATTGGTAAGTAACGCGTTAACCTACTTGTTGTACGGAGCACTCCTTGTATTGATCGCACAATTTTTGTTTCCTCTCTCACAACCTACACTGGCAATTTCTGCAATCAAAGCTGACTTGGTAAAGAAGTTCCTTAGTTTGCTAAAATTAACGCCTAAGGAAAAGAGTTTCATAAATTCATAAAATTTATTTCCGGCATTATACAATAAATCAGCAGCTAACTGTCTTAACTTGGTACAGACCTTGCAAATATTTATACTCCCAGCCTTATATCTTGCCCTCTCTTGAGGGAGTGCTCTGTCGTGTTGGAGTTGAAAATTAAAAAGAAAACTTTAGATGTGATTTATTCTCACGTCATTTTACTTGGTGTTAATGGAAGAAAAATACCAAAACCTTACCCAGGAAGTTTGTGCTCTTTTGAGATTTTGTATACTAAAGAACTAAAATTTCGCCGTTCCTCTCTTTAGCGCCCAAATTTTTAGTATAAAATAAAACTCACAGCAACGCAGATAGAAATTATCGATGGGTAATCGGTTATCTGTTTCTTTTCAGCCATCAGTTGGCCATCGTAACTATTTGGATCCATTGCTTGCTCTGCGTGGATTTGCCTGTTTTATGGTAGTGGTGTTTCATTGCGCTCCTCCCCGAAATGCAATTTTTTATCGCGGTTATGATTTTAGCTGGATATTTTTTAGTCACGGATTGGTAGCTGTTTGGATTTTTTTTGTTTTATCTGGATATTTAATGGGAAAAGCTTTTTATACCGAGCGCTATACAAATGATATATCAGGAGCGATTAACTTCTGGCACAATCGTGCTTTGAGAATTTTTCCCCTTTACTATTTTGCTGTGTTATTTTTAACTGTATTTGTTTATCCAGAGTTACTTAAAATTGAAAATTGGGGATACTTAATTAGGGTATGCACGTTTACCTACCATGGTTCTCCTCCACTGCAGTCAAAATTGAATTTTAATGGTGCTTTGTGGTCACTTTCAACAGAAGTTCAATTTTACCTACTAGTACCTTTTATTTATAACTGCTTTCAACATCATTTAGGCAAAAAGAGGCAAGTCTTTTGGGCTTTTTTTCTCATGTTTTTGCTTGTATCTATTCTTCGTGGCATATGCTGGCTAGCTTTTCAAAACGAGATTGCTAACATTTTTTACTATGCTTTTAAATACTGGTACGCTCCTATTTGGAATAACTTAGATTTATTTTTATGCGGTTTTTTGGTCAATGCATTGCTAAAGTATAAAAATACGGATTACCAAGAAGATTGGAATTGGAAAATAATTAAAAAAATTGCCTTAATTTTAATTTTTCTACTTTATTTATTCACAGCACATCACTTATACTATCAAGAATTATTTAATTCCCCAGAAAGATTGGGCAAGGGTTTTCGGACAACTACAACTATTTTTATTTTGCCTGTAGTGACGGCAATGGTTGTTTCATTTTTGATTTTTGCCTGGGAATATTATGAATATCATACTTGGATAAAAAATGAAAAATTATCGTTCCATGCTATTCTGAAAAATCCTCTAAGGATTTTAGAAATATTCGGGAATTTATCCTATGGTATATATATTTGGCACGTTCCAATTATTGAGAAGTTTACTCCTATATTTACATCTCCAATTCCTGTGGAGGCATTTTATCAAAGACTAACAGCAACTTTATTGACTTCCATAGTATTAGCATCTATAAGTTACTACTTAATTGAACTGCCATGGGCAAAAAATAAAATTTATAGACCAAAGGAAAATTTCTGAATAAGAAGGGTTGGTTGGTAATTCGATCGACTCTGCCAAATGTTGCGATCGCTTGTTCGCTGTCGGCGTGATTGCCATGGGAGTTTGTGAGAAAATCTTGTTATTGTTTTTCCCTGTATCTTGAATTAACCCACCTCCCCCTAGGCTCCGGATTCCGGTACACTGAGTTTTGGATGATTGCATTGTAATTAGGCATGGAAATCGGACAAAAAGTTAAAGTTTATCGTTTGCGCGATCGCGTACCCCATTTCATAGCTCAAAGACTAGGACAAGTCGGTATCGTCGAAGGCTACAAAATGACCGATGGTAGCGGCGTTGGTGTAGTGGTAAAGTTTGATGATAATTTTGCCACCTGGTTTTTTGAAGACGAACTCAAAGTAGTACAGTAAGGAAAAAGAAGTCATCGGCGGCACTGTCCGCTGATTGCTCCACCTCTAAACACAAGTCAACAAAAAAGCTGAATGCTAAGTTGGAGTTGAAAAAAAATCAGCGGAGATAAATTAGGAATCAAGTAATGGCCCTGATATTGACATTTTTGGGCAAAGGCAGCACTGTTCGCACTCAAGTAGCGATCGCCGCTGCCAAGCTAATGGCAAGCCAAGGAAAGCGCGTACTTTTGGCTGGAAGCGCAGAACCAGCATTACAAATTCTCTTGGGTATCCCCATCGGTACCGAACCCCAGGAAATTGCTGCTAATTTGCAAGTCGTACAGTTACAAGCATCCGTACTCCTAGAACGAAGCTGGGAAGACATCAAAAAACTAGAAGCTCAATATCTGCGAACTCCCATCCTCAAAGAAATTTACGGACAAGAACTATCCGTTTTACCAGGAATGGACAGCGCCCTGATTTTGAACGCTATTCGCGAATACTACGAAAGCGGCAACTACGATGCGATCGTCTACGATGGCAGTGGCGACACTTCCACTTTGCGAATGTTCGGGATGCCAGAATGTCTTAGCTGGTACGTACGACGATTTCGACAATTATTTGTCAACTCCGAACTAGGAAAAGCAATTTCCGAATCACCCTTTATTCAACCGCTTGTTAGCACTTTTTTCAATGTCAACTGGACCGCAGATAATTTTGCTCAACCTACAAACCAACTGAATAACTTCTTAGATAAAGGAAAAGCAGCCATTGCCGATCCCAGACACGTAGCTGCTTTTTTAGTCACAACAGCAGACCCGGTTGAAATCGCCTCCGCTCGTTACCTTTGGGGGAGTGCTCAACAAGTAGGTTTAACCGTAGGTGGCGTGATTCATGTATCTTCTGGCACCAGTCTGAACTTATCAGAGGAATTTACTCCCTTACCTGTAAGCATCGTTCCCCACGTCAAAACTGATGAGTGGCAAACCCTGATTGATTCTTTACCCAACTTTGTTGCACAAGCACTACAAGCTCCCAAACCAATTGAAATTGACGTTCATGAACAAAAAGTCCGCTTATTTTTACCTGGATTTGACAAAAAACAAGTCAAGCTTACCCAGTATGGACCAGAAGTCACAGTCGAAGCAGGAGACCAAAGAAGAAACATATTTCTTCCTCCTGCCTTAAGTGGCAAACCTGTTGCCGGAGCTAAGTTTCAAAATAATTATCTCATTATCTCATTTTAAAACTAGGCTAATGGCTAATAGCTAATTGCTAGCCGTGCGATTAGCGATTAACCATTAGCTGTGAATCTGCAAAAAATACGTCCTATGTCTGATTTAACTCCCATTAGGCCCAATTCCGATACACCTCCTGAGATTACTTCCTCACCAACCCCCACTTCCGAAGCAAAAGTCGCTTTGGATCGGAATGCTAAAACCAGGCAAATTTTGGGTATGAAAGGTGCAGCAGCTGGAGAAACATCTATTTGGAAAATTCGCCTACAACTGATGAAACCCATTACCTGGATTCCTCTGATGTGGGGTGTTATCTGTGGTGCAGCTTCTTCCGGTCACTTTACCTGGACACTGGAAAATATATTGAAGCTGGCAGCATGCATGTTGTTAGCAGGACCGTTGATGACAGGCTATACCCAAACCCTCAACGATTACTACGATCGCGAAATTGATGCCATTAACGAACCCTACCGCCCCATCCCTTCCGGAGCTATTTCTATTCCCCAAGTAATTACACAAATAGCAGTACTACTTGTTAGTGGCATTCTTTTGGCATTCGCTTTAGACATTTGGGCAAACCATCAATTTCCAACAATTACCACACTTGCTGTATTTGGTTCCTTGATGGCATATATTTATTCCGCACCTCCTATAAAACTCAAACAAAACGGTTGGCTGGGTAACTACGCTTTGGGAGCTAGCTACATCGCCTTACCTTGGTGTACCGGTCATGCTTTATTTGGAGAACTAAATTGGAAAATAGTAGTTCTAACTATGATTTACAGCTTGGCTGGATTGGGAATTGCTGTTGTCAATGACTTTAAAAGTATAGAAGGCGATCGCAAACTCGGATTAAAATCACTACCCGTAATGTTTGGTGTTACCACCGCCGCCTGGATCTGTGTCATTATGATTGATGTATTTCAAGCGGCGATCGTTGCTTATTTAATTTACATTCATGAAAATTTGTACGCCGCAATTCTCGCACTGCTGATCCTCCCCCAAATCACTTTCCAGGATATGTATTTTCTACGCGATCCCCTCAAAAATGACGTTAAATACCAAGCTAGCGCCCAACCTTTTTTGGTCTTGGGAATGCTTGTTACCGGTTTAGCAATTGGTCATGCTGGTATTTAATCAATACTCCTACGATCAAAAAGTGAGGAAGGGAAATTCCAAGTAGTTTGAATCATCAATACTCCTACGATCAAAAAGTGAGGAAGGGAAATTCCAAGTAGTTTGAATCGGAGTAACCTGCTTCATAATTTCTCATTCCTCACTCAAATTTTGGATAAATTTGTAAAATAATTACCGTGTCTTACATACCACTGTTGCATGCAATGCCACAATTTTTAGTTCCTCTTTGCTTTTTCAGCGCCTGGATATTAACTATTCTCTTCGCTTGGAGCCTGTGGTCCGCAGCACGTGATAGTGTCAAAACAGCAAAGCAAATGCATCAAATTCCCTGTCCTGGCTGCCAGTATTTTACTGCCAATCCTCATCTTAAATGCACTGTCCATCCTTACATTGCTAATACAGAAGCAGCAATACATTGTTTGGATTATCAAGCGAAAACAAATAGCATGTTTTATTAGCTGAGTGCCAAAAAGCAGGTGGCAAAAGTGCAATTGATGGGTTGCCACTAATTACTAATTTCTAACAAAACCTTTAACGCGCCCTTAGTTTGAGCGTGGGTAAAAGCTGCTACTCCCTCCTCGAGAGGATAGGTAGCATCAACTAAGGACTGCACCTCTACTTTCCCTTGTGTCAGCAGTTCCAGCGCTGGTAAAAATGGACCGCAACGAGAACCAATCAAGGTAATTTCATCTACCACCAGTGAAGAAGCATCTAAAGTAAGGTACCCGGCATAGGTGCTTTTGAGCACTAGTGTACCGCGAGGGCGCAAGGCACGGCGAGCGATCGCAAATCCCTCGGGGTTGCCCGTGCATTCTACGGAAATATCGAAAGTTTTTTCTGTTACCAGATCCGCAAAACCAGTTTTTATACCCCGCTCCTCCAAACGAGCTAGTTTCCTAGCATGACGCCCCACCACTAAAAGGTCGCAACCAACCAAGGCAAGGGTTTGTGCCACTAATTGACCTAATTTTCCATCTCCAACTACAATTACCCTATCATCTGCATGTAACTTTACTTGCTGCTGAATTTCCAGTGCGGCCGCCAACGGCTCGGTAAAAGTTGCTACTTCCAGAGGCAGGCGATCGGGTACAACATGCAGATTCTCAATGGGCAAACAAAGATATTCGGCAAAAGCCCCGTGACGATTGACAATGCCAAGAACCGTGCGGTTTTCACAGTGAGTAGAGTTACCGCGGCGACAAAAACGACACCGTCCGCATACAGCATTAATTTCTCCAACTACCCGTCGATGGATCAGATGCTCCGGCCCTTGTTCGACAACGCCGACAAATTCGTGACCTAAAATACCAGTGTAGGGGTAATAACCTCGCAGCAGTTCCAAGTCAGTATTGCAAATACCAGCACGCAAAACCCTAATCGAGGCTTCCCCTGGTGGTGGTTCGGGAACGGGAAGCTCGCTGAGCAATCGCAGCTGTTTATTTTCCAACCACAGTCCTCTCATACTCAAAGCTAGCCACTAGCCATCCAGAAAATGTTAGCAAACCAGCAGCTAAACTTCCACCACTGCTTCCCATGGCCAAAAATTCCAGCTTGTGATTAAGACTTGAGGTAATAACCTAGGAATTTTGAGAAATTATTCCCTTGAATTCTTATCAAGTAGCTGTTAGCTATTTTTTCAGAAAAATTATGCCCTTTGATTGTTGACTTGGCTCATGTTTGGCAATTGCTGTGCTTGGCATCCTATCTGACCGCAAGTTAGTATTACATCGGTGGACAATATTATTGCTGTGCCTGTTTCAGCAGATGAGAAACTGCGTCTTTATTGCGGAGTTTTTGAAGCAACCCTCAATGGTGCCAATCACGACAAAGCTTGTATGTGCGGAATGCTTGGTGCGGAGCTGGCAACCCTGAAAAATCCATTAGTAGAACGCGTGGTAGCATTCTAACGTGACAACGTAGACGCCCTTTGGGCGGCTTCTCGTAGAGAAGAAAAATTAGTCATAATTCTCAACGAAGGTCGCAATGCAGGAGTATTTTGGTTTCCTGGTGATGTGGAAGCAATGGCTAAATTGATCTTCTCAGTTTTAGAGGGTGGAATTTTGATTGTCCGCGCTAGTGGTGGCTTTGAGCAATATCGAGCCATAATTGAGCAATTGATGCAATTGGTGAGGGGATAATTAGCAGTAATCCCCTTCCTTGCTTACTACTTGGTCGATTTTGCTTCTAAACTTTCCAGACGGCTTTTGAGTTCTTGGTTTTGCTGTTTGAGTTGCTCGAGTTCGTCGCGCAATTGTTTAACTGCGTTTTCCGTGCCAATGTTTTTTTGCACTTTGGCGATTTCTTCTTCTGCATAGCGACGGACACGTCCGTCAGAGGTTCGATCCCTAACAGACTGCAAAATAGCGATCGCCTTGGGTGTTTCCATTTGCCCTAAAGCTGCAACTACTGCCATTTGGGCTAAAAAGAACGTTTCCTTAGCAACTTCGCTTAAACGTTCTAAAATGACCTCTAAATTGGCCGGATTTTGCCCTACTGATATTTTACCTAAAGCACGAATAGCCGTCAGACGCAAAGGCTGCGGTATACCCAATCGAGTGTATTCCAAAATGACATTTAAAGCTGCTTGATTCGTTTTCAGTTCTGCTAAACCGGCGATCGCGCCACTGCGCACCACTTCATTCCAACCAGCTTTTTGTTCTAAAACAGTTTGTAGCAGTTTTACCGCTTCGTCTTGTTTGCATTTTTCTTCCACATTAACAGCAACTATGCTCCCAACAGCACTGGCGGCTTCTGCTTCTACATAATAGCTGGCATCTCCTTTTTGGACAATTCCTTTAACAGCTTCATAGCTAGCATCGGTTTTTATTTTCCCTAGCGCTTGGACTGTAGCTCGCCGTACATAGGAATTTTCATCCTTCAATCCTGCTATCAAAGCATCAAAGGCCATATCCAACTTAATTTCTGCCAGTTGCTTTGCTACTTCCACCCGCACGCCCCAAAAACTGTCTTTTTGCAACGCCGTTGCTAATGCTTTGAGAGCTTCTAAACTTCCTTTTTTCGCCAAAGCTTCCGCAGCGTAAATACGCGATATCGGGTCGGGGTCAAACTCCAGCTGTGCTTTCAACTCTGGTATTGGATATTCCAAACAAACAGTTTTCAAAAAATTATTCCCAACATCAAAGCTGACAAAGTGTGGTTTTGCTTCTAAAGGAAAGTAAAAACTTTGTTCCCGTTCGCAAAGGCGCACTTTGAAAATTTTCAAATCAGACTTGTTTGTTGATCCCTGGTTGGTATAGCCAAAACCAATGGGAATTCGCAAGTCAAATAAATAATTGTCACTGCTATTTCCATCCGATTTCGCTTGAGTTTGAGTCACAGTTACCTTTGCCAGGTTAGCATCTCCATCCCAACAATAAGCTACTTTCAAATCGGGGTGACCACCACGATAAACGTACTGGTCGAACAGAAATAGCAAATTGCGCCCGGTTGCTTTTTCGATCGCTCGCAGCAAGTCTACGGTTTCTACGGTGTTGTGGGCATTATCCCGCACAAATGTCTGCACTGCTTTCCAAAACAATTCTTCCCCCAATTCGGCGCGGATCATGTGATAAACGCAAGATCCTTTTTCGTAGATATGACGGTCATAAAGCTCTATAGCTTCTCGGTAAACGTGGGTGACCATGGGGCGACGATAGCGATTGCTATCTTCTGCTATGTAACTGCGAGCTTCCAGCAAGCGGTAGTAAGCTGCTTCATCTGCACCGTATTCGTGTTCCGTCCACATCACTTCTGAATAGGAAGCCATTCCTTCTTTGATCCAAGCATGAGACCAATGTTTAATTACCACCAAATCGCCAAACCACTGGTGTGCTAATTCGTGGACAACTAAACTTTCTGTATTGCGATTGTCTAGTGCTGCTTTTTCATCTAATAGACATCTATCGGTCAGTAGTGTGGTGGAGGTATTTTCCATCCCACCAAAGATAAAGTCATCTACGCATACTTGCGCGTACTTTGGATACGCATAGGGATAGCCATATTTTTCACTGAGAAATGCCATCATGCGCGGGGTTTTACCCATACTTCGCCTGGCGTCTGCTTCCCTTCCTTTTTGTACGTAATACAGTACGGGTTTGCCGTTCCATTCCTCGCGGATCTCCGCAAAATCACCTACTGCCAGTGTCATTAAGTAGGTAGGATGAACTTGCTGTTGCAACCAGTGATATACTTTGTGATTGTCTTCTTCTTCAGTGGCAATCAGTTCGCCGTTGGAAATAGCCATTAAAGGTTTGGGAACGCGGACGCGAATTTCGGAAGTGGACAGCTGTCCCGGGTAGTCAAAACAAGGAAACCAAAAGCGCGAATCTTCGTCTTCTCCCTGCGTCCAAACTTGGGTGGGTTTGTTGGGATAGTATTTATCTGGTTGAATAAAATAAATTCCCCGCTGCGGTTTTTCCACCGAGTAGGCGATCGCGATCGTCATCAACTTGTCTGCTTGGGAAGGTGAACTCAGTTGGATCGAAAGTTTTTCTCCATCGCATTCAAATTTTTGCCCTTCCCCATCCACCTCTACTGACTGAATATTTAAATTCACAGCATCCAGCGTTAAACGATCAATACCATTACGGATTGGTAATAAAGTGATGGTGCATTTACCCCAGAGACTTTGATTTGGAATATCTAAGTTGAGATCGAGAAAAATGTGCTTGACCTGTCCGGGACGATCCGGGTTGTAGTGCGGTTTCGCACCTGGCAGTACAAAAGATTTGTAGCGGTTGTTTTCTGTATCTAGAGAATAACGAGACATTCTTACCTTCTGATCCTGATAACTTGAAAAAAATTTTAGTTAAGGAAAAACCTAACATATTACTGCATCACACCTGTTTTTTTGTCTATCCTTAACGGTTGTGTTGATGCATGATTTGATACATATCTTTCCAAAAAGAGTGCTTTTTACTATCTGTGAGGATAGATTGCCATTTTGCTCATATAAAATATTTTTGAAGAAAAACTTTTCCAAGTTGTGGTTTTTTTAGAATTTTTATTGTTAGTATCACGACAGGGACAGGGGTAAGCGATCGCCTTTCTGAAGCTGCAACAGTTTGAAACAACCAGCAATTGCTAAACTGACAAAAATCGCTCCCAGAAAGCATTATTATTCAAATAAACAGGTCTTTATGGCAAAAGCAGGCAAACTACCAGAGCAACTTTACTCATGAATACGGCTTGGAATCACACTTCCACATTGGCATCGCACTTGATAAACGGGATACTGGCCGTGAAACCACTTTATAACCTCGCCAGACATCAAGCCCGTCAAATGATGATCGCACGCGCAGAGAAAATAGGGGTACCCTGGAGAAAACAAGTACAAGCGCTGCGATCGCACGATTGGGAAAGCGAACTAGCAAAGGTACAAAATCCCCAGCTTTGCTACCCAGACTACTACCTCACCTCATTCCACGCCTACGAAAAAGGAAATCTCAGCTGGGATGCAGCCTTTGAAGTCGAAGTTGCAGCTTACGCCGTTCATGCTGGTATCTGGCCTGATGCTGGAGCACAAGGCGATCTCAAATTGCGTCAAAGCTATCACCACATCCTCAAACAACACGTTTCTCCACCACCGCAAGATATCCTAGACTTGGGCTGCAGTGTCGGTATGAGTACTTTTGCCCTACAACAAGTTTACCCCCACGCCCAAATCACAGGTGCAGATTTATCTCCCTACTTCCTAGCTGTTGCTAGCTATCGCTCCCAACAACATCACCAAAATATCAACTGGCTTCACACAGCAGCAGAAGCAACTGGATTACCAGACGCCTGCTTTAACTTAGTCTCTATTTTTCTCATGTGCCACGAATTGCCTCAATCTGCAACCCGTCAGATTTTTGCAGAAGTAAGGCGTTTGCTACGTCCGGGTGGCTATTTGGGAATCATGGATATGAATCCTAAATCAGAAGTTTACAAAAAAATGCCTGCTTACGTTTTAACGCTGCTCAAAAGCACAGAACCCTACCTAGACGAATATTTCAGTTTGGATATCGAGCAGACCCTTAAAGATACAGGTTTCCAAATTGCCACTATCGCCTGCAACAGTCCCCGTCACCGTACAATCGTTGCGCGAGTAAGTGATTAATTTCTCCTTACCGCTGGCAATAGCAGCAGCAACACCTCCCCTTACACTTCTAATTTACTATTATTGGCGCTTTTGTTGGACTCCCTCCTTGCTGCGGCTACTTTTATTCTTCTTTTGCGGAGCGATATCGGGTTTTTTTGCCCTGACTGTAGAAGGAATTGTGGAAACGCAATTGAACTCTTTAGCAGCTTGGAGAGCAATAAAACGTACTCTTGCAGGTATCGCCCTGCGCCAACTGCTGGAGGTAGGTCCTATCGAAGAAGGTTGTAAGTTCATAGCCGTTCTGATTCCCAGCTGGTATTTTCAACGCAGGTATCGATTGCGCTCCAGTACGATTTTTCTTTTCACCGTCGCCGTTACACTTGGATTTACCGCTGAAGAAAACTGGATTTATCTTTTCTACGGTACCGCATCTTTTTTTGACCGCGCCATCGGTACCCCAGTACATACACTGTTCTCAGCACCCTGGGGCTATGCTTTAGCTATGACTGCAGGCGCCACCAGCACTCTATTCCGTCGATCTAGCCCAAAAATTTTGCCAGCATGGTTTAATTCTGTAATTTGTCACGCCTTGGTAAATATTTTATCTAACGCATGGCGTTATCCAGCACCAATTTTTTTTCTCAGCTACGCTTTGTTTCCATTTTTGTTATGGATGTTTTGGCGACTAGAACAGTTATTGCGAAAAGTAAATAGAGAAGTACCTACCGTTGTTATCTTTGGTCGTACATTCCTACAAAGGATGTGGAAGCGAGGTTTAGTATTTTTTATCCTCGTGCTGGGTGGCAATGCAATTTTGGGATTATTTCTTTTGCTAAGAAGTATTATTTTTTTAGAGCCGTCACAGCTTTTCAACCGTAAGGCTTTGTGGTTTTTATTTAGTCGTTTCCTGCTTAATTTGATTTTTGTACTAATAGCATGGAAAATATACTGCTATCTGCGAAATTTAGCACGCCGTCAGTTACGAAAATAGTTCACCGAAATAAAGTCTTTGGTGTCAAACACAAGCACGCTTTGCCCCGGCACACATTTGGTGTTTATATTTTAATTAACTCGTCTGCAATGCCTCACTGTTTGCAGTAAGTATTTAAGTACTTGCTACAAGCTGCGAACAATTGTAGCTATTTTTGCAGAAACAGTATAATTAGACAAAAAAATGACGAAAATGAGGAAAAACCTAGACCCACTTTTTATGCGGGAGAGTTTTTCCCCAAAATTTCTGAGATTTTGTCACTTGCGTTTGCCAATAATCTTCTTTTAGAGAAGACTTGTTAAAACTGGCTGATTCTCGGTAGCTGTGTCTAAATTGAACTGGGATTCTGTACAATAGATTTCACAAGAATTATTGGGACTTTCAATTAATTTGACTTTGTAAAGCTCAGCTCCGAGTTTTTGAATGGGCGATCGCAATAAATTACTAATGTGAAGCGCAATATTCTCAGCCGTAGGAACAACTTCTGCAAAATAAGGAATATCTTTATTTAGGAAGGTGTGGTCAAATGGCTCCACAACATAATCTGCGAGCGCTTGCTTCAGTGCACCTAAGTCTACTATCATACCAGTACGGGAATCAATTTCCCCTTTTACTGTCACCTCTAGATGGTAATTATGCCCGTGACCGTGAGGACGCGCACATTTTCCGTAAACTTCAAAGTTCTTTTCCTCACTCAGATCGGGATGCGCCAGCCGATGAGCAGCGCTAAAGTGAGTACTAATAGTAAGATAAGCTTCCATTCCATTTCCCATATAATCTGACCAAAGTTCAGAACTTTCAAATAGCTGTACGCGCACCAAAGGTAAGTAAGGTGCTAGACGCTGCCAAATCACCCGCGCAATATTCTCTGTTGTTGGTAGAGTTTGTTGAAATTCTACCCATACGTCGTTAAGATGAGAAAAGTCTAGTTGACTGATGACTTCTCGCTGAATTATTTGCTTCACATCTGACAAGTTCAGCACCATGCCATATTTGTCTAATTTCCCTATCAGGGAGACAAATAAAACGTAATTATGACCGTGTCCGGGAAAGCGAGAGCAAGCACCGAATTTCTCAATATTTTCGGCTTCGCTCCATTCTGGTAACCAATAACGGTGACTTGCCGAAAACTGAGCGCGACGATTGACAATGCATTGCATGAGTACGCTGGTAATTTCATTTAATATTTCTTAATATTTTAACCTTTCCAGCGGTAATTAAACTGCTCGATTTACATACCTGCTGCACCAGCTGTTTACTATTTCTACACTACTAGGTGAATGGCGTGATGACCTTTGACTGGTTTGGAAGTGGCTTTTCTATGTTTGTTCATCCAGCCCCTTATTGCTAAAGAATTTAACTAATTTGGAAGCGTATATCTTCAGCTTCCATATCAGTTACAGACCTTGTTTTCCTGCTAAGTGATTTTTAAACGTACGCCCTTGAGGGAATCTTGTGCTTCCCAGTACAATCTCTTGGCAATCCGGAACATTTCTTGTCCTGTATGTAAATAACTTTCATCGTAGTTGAGAGGGAAATATTCTAATTCCTCCAGTCCATCACTGATTTGATTCAGGCAATAGTAAAGGTAAGCCGCAGCTGCTGCTAAACTAGGAGGATTTGGTAGAGAGCGAAAAGTGATTTGCGCTTGCTTGAGGTTATTTTTGCAGATGTTTAGATATTCCTGAAATTGGTGTAATAATTCGTTGTCGAAGGGATCGGCTGCTAAATTCTCTATTTGTGTGCTCAAAGAGTTAAGGATATCGCGCAAAAAACGATTTACCGGTTGATAGACCAAACGCAGCCATTGGGCAATTTCCGCATCGGTTTCCCGTCCCGTTTGTCGTGTTGCTTGATACCGCTGTCCAGCAGCAGCACTACGCTGCTGTCTGTTGAAATGAGAGTTTTGAGAGTGCTGGTTGTGCAGCTGTCGGTCGTAATCCTGACGGCTTTTAGTATCGCTTAATACTTCATAAGCCGCATTAATACGGATGATATGCTCTCGGTCTGCTATTTGTTGATTACTGTCAGGATGGTATTGCTTTACCAAGCGACGGTAAGCTTGTTTAATCTCGGCTTGGCTAGCGTTAGGGCTGACTTTCAAAGTTTCGTAATAGTTGGTATTTAGCATTGTTAGCTGATGTTAGCTGCTACCCTCGGGTCTAAATCTTGGAATAATGGTGTACTGAGATACCTTTCTCCAAAACTAGGTTGAATCATTACAATTAAACGCCCTTCATTTTCTGGACGTTGAGCCACACGAATTGCTGCACATAAGGCGGCGCCGCTAGAAATACCGGATAAAAGTCCTTCTTCTTTTGCCAAACGTCTACCATAGGCGATCGCTTCCTCGTCAGTAACGGTAATCACTTCATCAATTAATTCTAGTTTCAAAACTTGGGGAATAAACCCAGCACCAATACCTTGAATTTTGTGGGGACCTGGTTTTCCTCCCGATAATACTGGACTGTTAGCTGGTTCGACGGCGATCGCTTTAAAAGTTGTTTTCCGTGCTTTAATTACCTCTGCAACACCAGTAATAGTACCGCCGGTACCCACGCCTGCAACGATCGCATCCACCTTGCCATCTGTATCTTCCCAAATTTCCTCTGCTGTTGTTTCTTTGTGAATCTGGGGATTGGCAGGGTTACGAAATTGTTGCAGCATATATGCGTTTGGTGTTGTCTCTACAATCTCTTGAGCGCGTCGAATTGCACCACTCATACCCTCTATTCCCGGCGTCAATTCCAGTTCCGCACCATAAGCTCGTAACATCGCCCGTCGTTCGGCACTCATCGTTTCCGGCATAGTAAGTATAAGATGATACCCTTTAGCCGCCGCGACCATTGCCAAGGCAATACCAGTATTTCCAGAAGTAGGTTCCACCAACACAGTTTTACCAGGAGCTATTAACCCTTCCTTTTCTGCGGCGCTAATCATGCTCGCACCGATGCGATCTTTCACTGAGGATGCAGGATTCATGCTTTCCAATTTCACCACAATCTGGGCGACACAGCCTTCCGCTTGTGGAATGCGGTTCAATTGTACTAAAGGTGTACGGCCGATAAGTTCTGTAATGTCACGAGCAATTCGCATTCTTTTTTTCCTTAGTTAGTGCTAAACAATTAAATAAAATCGAGGCAGCTGGTGGAAGTTAGAGTTTCCAACCTACTTCCCCTTGTACGCCAAATCCTGTAAGTTCTTCCTCTCACTAAATGTAATACATGATGTTCAGCTGTCGCCGCGATTCTCGTTTTTCGCAAAGATCGGCGAGTGTGTATTTTTGTAAAACGGAGTTTGCCGCCTGGCGTGCTTCTTGCCAGATTTCTTCTACAACATCACTGTCTACGGTTCTAGGTCTGGGGTCTTCTTCACAGCTTTGCACCTTATCTAAGCCTTCCACACATCCCAGAACCTCAAAAATAGTTATTTTCCAAGGTTCTCGCGCCAACAGATAACCACCCTTTGAACCACGCTGACTTTTCACTAAACCTCCGCGTCTTAAGGTAGCTAGCAGTTGTTCTAAGTAGCGGTCAGGAATATTCTGCAGTGCTGCAATTTGGCGAATTTGCAGCGGTTCTCCGTTTTGATAATGAATCGCTAGTTCTAATAAAGCAAGAATTGCGTATTCTGATTTACACGATAGTTCCACAGGCAACATTAAAGAAGTATTGGTATTGACAACTAAAGAAAGAGAATTTTTATTTTTCTTCCTTCTTTCCAGTATACTCCGGTTCACCAGTGGGGTTTGTTATTTTTTGTAGTGCCAACAAAAAATCTCCCTACAAGTAGTAGGGAGAAATATATATCAGAACTTCTATCTAATTAACTAGAAAGTAAAGGTTGTTCTGAGCGTACCAATAATTACATCATCGTTATTGCTATTTTGACCGGGATTGAGCAAGTAAATTACTCCAGGAGTGATGGAAATATTATCGGTGACACGATATTTATAGAAACCCTCAATGTGCCAAGGTATACTACCATCCTTAACACCTGGAATTCTGTTCAAAGCATAAGGCTCAGCACCACCAAATATACCCAGTACATTACCTTTCTTTCCTAGGTCGGGGAAGGCAACTCCTGCTCCGTAACTCCAAGCTTCATAATCATCGTTAGAACCAAAGCCTTTCACATTATGGTAGGAAACAAAGCCACTGATAGATAATTTGTCACTTGGTCTAAAGGCAGCTGATAAGCCGTAGGAGTTACTGGAAGATGGACTGCGAGCGCCTGTTATAGTGTTTAAACCCAAAGCATTAGCTTCCGAGGTACCTACTACGGGAACATTTGCACCTAGGGTCCCGCCTGCATCAAACAAAGCACTACCTGCACCGTGATAGCCGTGGACATAGGTCGCAGCTAATGCAATGCGATCGCCTAAATTAAAGTTTAACTGTCCTAAAGCTGCGTAGTTACCGTTGAAGATACCCGAACCTAAACCAGGATTGTTTGGTTCAGACCCCAGGTAACCAATCGTCACTGAGCTAGGTAGCAAGAAGGTACGCTTGTTGCCAAAGCCAAAGTTTATCGCCGCACCAGCACCACCACCAATCCGGAAAATGGGGTTTTCGGAAGCAAAAGTAGACAAAGCACCGTTACCACCGTCATAATCTTCAAAGTACGGGTTAACGGTAGAAGCAACGTCACTCCAAATGCCGCCGGTAGCTGCAATATAAACCCGAGCCGCATCACCTACTGGGAAATAATATGACAACCAGTCTAGATTAACACCATTGTTGTTAGATGCATTACCACTAATGTTAAAGGTTTGCAGACCTTCTCCCGAAGGTACGCCACCTACTGTTGTTGTACCTATATCAAATCTATTGGCATTACCAGTCGATAAACGGGTGTGTAAAACATCTCTGCCCGTGAAACTGGTTTGTAAATCTAAACGTATCCTGTCTTGGAATACGGTATTATTTCTCTTTCCAGCAGTGTCGCCAAAAGCATCGCTCAGAGCAAAGATTGCTTCCCCAAACAGTTTGGTGGTGGTTGAGAATTGGTGTGCTTCCAGCTCTGCAGTCCGTGCTTCTAACGCATCTACCCGACCACGCAGGGTAGCAAGTTCTGCGGAAAATTCTTCTTGCAACCGTTGTAAAGTTGCCAAGTCTTCTTTTGTCACCAAGTCAGCTGTTGCTGTTGCTATCAATTCATTGACTCGATCCAAACAAGCATTTAAACCTGCTGCAAATTCATAACGAGTCAAAGCTCGGTTACCACGGAAGGTACCGTTTGGATAACCAGCTATACAGCCATAACGTTCAACTAAGGACTGCAATGCTTGAAATGCCCAATCCGTCGGCTGAACGTCAGAAAATTGTGAAACCGAGGTAACTTGGGACTGAGAATTTCCTTTTCCTGAATTGCTGTATTGGCTTACTTGTTGCAGGATATCAGTCTGCTGGGACTGCGCTGCATCAGCCACAATCTTTGGCTGCTTGGCAATCTCCGACACAGCTGTAAATTGAGTCTGTGCAGAAGTATTTTTCTCAGCAGATGACCATTTTGTGGGGACTGTTTCCGAGGTGGTACTGTTTGGAGCCGCGATCGCCGTTGCTGATACCAACAACGTTGCTCCTAAAATTGCTGGACTGACCACCAAAGATTTCCACAAGATACTAGATCTCCTCATTCTCTTCTCCTCACACCTTGTCTTCATGGGTAAATAAGATTTGCTGCAACTATTGTTGAAAATCCGACTTCTTGTTGAAACCTGTGGACGAGGCATATTAGCCCTTCTAAAGCTAATTTTAGTTTTTGCTAAGCTAACAATTGATTAAGTTGGGGTAAAAGTTTTATCTAATTAACTTATGCAAAAACACATCTTTATAGTTTGTCATTATAAAACATCTCCTTGAGATAGCAACCCACAGGCGTTCGCAAACACAACTGTCACACGGAAGATGATAAATAACTTTCTGCTGAGTTAGCGATCGCAAGCAAACTTCTTGTTTTCTCCGTTTGCAAATTCCCCAAAATTGATACTTGGAGCTTGCACAAGTTAATTACTAGCTAATCTGGGAAATTACCTTTGCCAAATCAAAGTCTTTCTGGGTCAGACCACCCGCATCATGCGTTGTCAAAGAGATTTTGACTTTGTTATAAGAAATCTCTATATCAGGGTGATGTCCCGCTGCTTCTGCTGGTTCCACAAGTTTGTTGACAAACTCCACTGCTTGCACAAAATCTTTAAATTTCCGAGTGCACTCCAACTTCGAACCTTCTTTTGTCCAACCAGCAAGATCGCTAAGTTGTTTTTGAATTTCTTCCTGAGTCAGCAACTGTGCCATAATCAGTACATCCTTACTTCCAAAACAGCTATGCGTTGAGATAAGGAAAAGCCATCTACCTCCAGAGCCTAAAGTAAGAATTTTAGCTTTTGAAAATTTCTACCAAAAATAATTCCTGTTCTGTAGCGGCGAGCTTTTGAACGCTCACCCAGCAAGCTGACGCTATTTTTCCTATTTAGTTCCCTTTTAGTCAAGGTCTCACAAATAACTATCCGCTCTTACTTTAGATTAAGTTATCTAGGTAAGAGCGGTCTAGCGGGTCTTCAGATTGCTATCTGACTGCCGGAAGGAACTCCAAACTTTTTCTGCTTCGAGTCACCTAGCCTTAACTAGACTTGCAGTCTGCCGTTAGAGAACAGCTCCGGCACACAGCCGATATTCAGCAACCCGATGACCCATGGGTTTACTACTATCTACCATGGGCATCACCTCCTTGTTGCCTGAGCGGTCTTAGTCTCAAAAAAGGAGAGTTAGCTACCTTTTATGGTTTGGCTCTGTGGTTCAGTATAGCACACTCGCACTGTTAAATAGACCGATGCAAATAACAATCTTCCAAAGAAGCAGTCTTTTTCTACTTTTTCTATTTATTTATGAAGTTTGTGTGGCACTAATAATGTATTGACGAGCTAGAAAAAAACTGGAAATAGATTTGCTATCTACTACCTCTCCTTGCGAAATAGCATTTTCTAATTCTTCTAGAGAGAATAAAACTGGTTCGATATCCTCGTCTTCTTCTTTTCCAGGAGGACTTTGTAGCTTTTCTAGATCTTGTGCTAAGTAAGCATGAATAATTTCATCAGAATAACCAGGAGCAACAATCAATTCTCCCAGTTTTTTCCATTTGTGAGCACGGTAACCAGTTTCTTCCTCAATTTCGCGTTGAATGGTTTGCAAAGGATCTTCATTTGCTTCCACGGTTCCGGCGGGAAATTCCAGCACTCGTCCCCCAACCGAAAAACGGTACTGACGTATGAGTATCAGTTTCCCCTCTAATGTTATGGGTACTGCTAAAGCACCTCCCGGGTGACGAATACACTCCCAGTCTCCTTCAGCCTGATTGGGCAAGCGCAAGCGATTCACTTCAAAATCAAACTTGCGTCCTTTATAATATAAGCGTTGTCGTAGCAGTTGGGGTAATTCTCTACCTAATGGCATAATCAAGTTTTTTGGTGAAAACAAACACAAAACAATTTGAGCTATTGTTCTGTGCTTAAGGTCGGGCAAAATCAAATATCAGCCATAAAGACTTACCTCACAACAGTCTACCTCTTTCACCAACTGTTTAATACTGCGTTTGGAAATTGGTTCGACCCAATCTGGAGCTATTTCTGCTAGAGGAACCAATACAAAAGCTCGCTCCCGCATTCGAGGATGAGGAATTTGAAGGTTGGGGGTATTCACAATTAAGTCATCATATAACAACAAATCCAAATCTAACAACCGTGCTTCCCACCGTTTTTGGCGTACGCGTCCAAATTTTTTTTCAATTTCTAGCAAAGTTTCTAGTAATAACTGTGGTACCATGTTAACTTGAAGTATCACACAACCATTCAAATAATCTGGTTGGGGTGGTCCTACAGCTTTAGTTTTGTACCAGCTAGATTTGGCTTTCAAAATAATTCCTGGTGTCTGAGCCAGGGCTTCTACTGCTGCTTCTAAAAGAGCGCGAGAATCACCGAGATTGCTACCAAGAGCAACAGCACTGTCTATCCCTTTCTCTGGGTTTGCTTTGTTTTCTGTGGCTTGAAGATGGGCTGTTTGCCTTGCATATACATTCAATAGTTTGCTATCTCCGATATACAACTTGATTTAGGAATTTTATATTGATTTTAAAGAAATTTACTGAAAGAATCAAAAAAAGCCCTTAGTGAAGATCTACAAGTTTAAATAATAACACAAACCTGGCTGCTAAGTGAGAAAAATTTTTAACAAGCAAGGTTAAAACTGCTAAAAGCGAGGCACTGACGTGGTAAAGTTTACCTCCTGGTTGAAAGAAAGAACGATTAGGTCGAGAAACACTCAAGACACATCCGAAAGCATTTCTAACAAATCACCCCAGAAATCAGAAAAAGAAGGACTTACCCATCAAAAAAAACCGCTATATCGTCGATATGGATTTTGGGCTAGCCTAGCTATCAGCGGTGGAGTTGCTGCTGTCGGCTATGGTGTGTGGTCAATAGACCGCACGTTGCCGGATAAAACAGAACTAAATGCCGTTGTTCGGGAACAAACACTGACTATCAAAGCAGCAGACGGCACAATTTTGCAACAACAAGGAGAGGCGACCAGAGAGCAATTAAAGCTGGATGAAATACCAGATAAACTGCAAAAAGCTTTTATTGCTTCGGAAGATAGAAGGTTTTACCACCACCACGGCGTCGATACGCAAGGAATTATCAGAGCAGTTTTGAATAACGTGCGCTCGCAAAACGTAGTGGAAGGCGGTAGTACTATCACGCAGCAGCTGGCGCGAATTCTATTTCTTAAACAAGAACGGACAATGTGGCGAAAGCTCAAAGAAGTGCGCCTGGCACAAAAAATGGAACAGCGGTTGAGCAAAAACGAGATTTTAGAGCGCTATCTCAATCTTGTTTATCTGGGTTCTGGAGCTTACGGTGTTGCAGATGCGGCACAGGTGTACTTTAGTAAATCAGTAAAGGACTTAACTTTGGGAGAGATGGCAACCATAGCCGGTTTACCTCCAGCTCCCAATCGTTTTTCGCCCCAAACTAACCCGGAAGCAGCCAAGCAGCGGCGAAATCTCGTCTTGCAGCGGATGTTTGAAGATGGATATATCACCGCCGCAGAAAAACAAGCAGCCATGGCTGAACAGTTAACCACCAAACCCAGTCCACCCAAACGCTGGCAAGTAGAAGCACCTTACTTTATCAGCTACATTCAGCAAGAATTGCCTAAATATATTTCTCCTCAGGTATTAAATGCAGGTGGTTTAACAGTAGAAACAACATTAAATCCAACTTGGCAAAAAACAGCAGAAAAGGCAGTTGATAAAACTTTACGCTATCAGGGGCGCTGGGAAAATTTTAAACAAGCAGCTTTAGTAGCTATAGACCCCCGCAACGGTGAAATTAAAGTTATGGTGGGGGGAAAAGACTTTGACAAAAATAAATTTAATCGCGTCACTCAAGCACAACGACAGCCAGGTTCGACATTTAAGGGATTTGTTTACGCAGCTGCTATCGCTGCTGGCAAAAATCCTTATAGCAACTATGTAGACGGGCCTCTGATTGTAGACGGCTACGAACCAAAAAATTTCAGCAAGAAATTTCACGGTTCGATGAACATGATCGATGCTCTGACAAAGTCTATCAATATTATTGCCGTCAAAGTCTTGATAGATGTGGGATTTGAACCTACCATCAAACTTGCCCGCGACATGGGAATTAAATCAGAACTCAAACCCTTTTATTCCCTAGCTTTAGGTTCAAACGAAGTCAACCTGCTAGAGTTAACTAGTGCTTACGGTTCCTTCGCCACCCAGGGATTGCACGTAGAACCACACGGTATTAGCCGCATTCTCAACCGTCAGGGAAAGGTAATTTGGTCAGCTGATTTCAGACCGAAGCGAGCTTTGGATGCCGAAACAGCCGCGATCGTGACTTGGATGCTGCGCAATGTAGTTAATGCAGGTACTGGAACTGCTGCGCAATTGAGTGACAGACCTGTTGCTGGCAAAACAGGTACTACCGACGATGCTCGCGATTTGTGGTTTATCGGCTACATACCTCAATTAGTTGCAGGTGTATGGCTGGGTAACGATGACAACAGCAAAACTTGGGGTAGCAGTAGCACTGCAGCCTATACTTGGCACGAATTTATGGAAAAAGCAGTCAAAGGAATGGCAGTAGAAAAGTTTCCGCCCAGGCCAAAACTAGAAGGTCGCAAAGGCAGTATCAAAGCCAAACCCGTGAAACCGAAAAAAATTATCTACAGTTCTCCTACTTGGGAAGATAAAACTGCAGACGAAGAAAATTCTAAAAACTTCTATTCTCGCAGACAAAGTTATCAACAGCAAGATGAACAACAAAACCAAACTCGTTCCAGACGTAGGCGGCGCTACTATCAACAAGATGACTTTTCTGGTGCTGGTAGAAGTTACCGACGCCGATACCGACGTTCGGAATCTGCAGCAAGTTATAGGAGTGAATCTTTGGCGTCAGGCAGCATGCGAAGACGATCTGCAAAAGTTCAATCAACTTCTTCCACACCTTCACAACAGCAGACATCCTCTTCTAGCCAACCTTCCTGGCGAGAAAGATTAAGACCAACTTCATCGCAGTAGAAAACAAAAACAGAAATTTTCCTACAAGAATAAAAAGAAAAACTTCATCTGTTCCATACGACTTGTGGAGGATGCGAGGGGTATGCTCTTTCTATATGTTCTTAACATAGGTAGTGTTACTTAACCGAGGAGGATATACTCTCATGACTATATTGATGGAAGCAGCTGCACAAGGGATTAACGAACCTCATTTCCCGTGGGCTTTTACAGCTGTTTACGTGATTGGTTTTATTGCCGCAGTCACCATTGGTTCTATTGCTTGGTACAATTCTAAGCGTCCTGTAGGTTGGGAAGACAAAGAGCGTCCCAGTTTTGTGCCCAAGATTGAGAAAGAAGAAACTCCAGGTATAGGCGAACCAAAGTAACGAGCAGTCTTGGGGTTTTACCCTGGGTGGTGTCACCAAAGGGGATAATTTTTTGCATCCTCTGCAGTATGCCGCTTCTCCAAAACACCCCAAACATCTAGGCAGGTACGACTTTGAATGTAGATGTACTTGCTTAATTAATTTTGAATTTCAACCCAACGACGGTAAAGCTTTTGAATTTGTTTGAGCAGATCGTTGAAACCGACTTGGGTTGAACGCTCGGATTCGGACAATTGTTGTAATTTCATCAGCAGTCTAGCTTCTTCTGTTGCTACTTCACCGTCGCTGTAGATTAAACCACTAATAGCTTGAATCAAATTTTGGCATTCTTCGCTGCTGGGGCGATCGCCCAGATATTCCTTCACCCATTCGTAACATTGCTGCGGTTGTACGGGTACCAATTCGTACAGCCAAGGTTTGATCTCCGGATCGCTGGCTACACCCTTTTCTTGAGCAAGCTGGCGCAGGTATTGCCTTTCTTCTGGTTGAATTCTGCCATCTATCCAAGCTGCTCCGATCAGAATTCTGATCAAGCTTTTGATATCATTATTAATCGACATCACAGCCTCCTTTGGTTGATATGCCCCCCTTGTGAAATCTTACAATCCCCAACCGTATTCACCCTCAATGCTTGGTTTTTCTTAAGCGAACGATAAAAAAGCCGTCCATGTCGTCTCGCTGCGGTAATATCTTGAGCCATCCTTGCGGTGTGGAATATTGGCAAAAAGGTGAATCTACGCTAGGAGGTTCAATTTCCCAACTCGGATTTGCAGCTAAAAATGACTGAATTACGCTTTCATTTTCCGCCGGATGCAACGTGCAAGTGGCATAAACTAATACACCTCCACTCTTGACAAAAGTAGATGTATGTGATATGAGTTCTTTTTGCAGCATTGATAATTTTGGAATATTTTCTGGCGTTTGTCGCCAGCGAGCATCGGCATGACGTTGTAAAGTTCCCAAGCCAGAGCAAGGTGCATCCAGCAAAACGCGGTCGGCACAGTTGCGAAAATAAGGCAAGTTGCGGCTATCGCCCGTACAAATTTCAATAGATTTGAGGTGCAAGCGGCGAATATTTTCTTGAAGCTTTTGCAAACGGGAAGAACTGCGATCGCCAGGCGTGGCGGATGGCTTATCGCAGGCCCAGATTTTTCCCCGATCTCCCATTAACTCAGCAATATGAGTAGTTTTCCCTCCCGGTGCAGCACAAGCATCAATGATAACTTCTCCTGGTTGCGGAGCAAGAAAATGGCTGACAAGTTGAGCACTGCCATCTTGCACGCTCCACCAACCCTCGCTGTAACCGGGTAAATTTTCAACCAAACCTGGACGCTCGAGCAATCGTAAAGCTTGGGGAAGATGACAAAGGCGCTCTCCAGTAAAACCAGCAGATTGTAAAGCAGATTGCACCTGTTGAATAGAAGCACGCAGCGGATTAACTCGCAAATCCAGTGCAGGAGTTTGGTTCATCCACAAACACAGTTTCTCCGTTTCTGCGACACCAAACTGGTCGATCCAAACTTGAACAATCCAATTGGGAAAACTGTGTAAAATACTCAATCGTTCTACTGGATCTTCTGGAAGCTGTAAGGGATCCGCCGATGTTTGTGCTAAACGCAGATATTGTCGCAGCAGACCGTTAACAAAACCAGCCAATCCTGCGAAACCGTTTTCCTTAGCTAATTGCACCGTAGTATCCACAGCAGCGCTAGCAGGTATTTTTTCTTGATAGCGCAGTTGGTACAAACCCAAGTGAATAATCGTGCGCAGGTCCTTTGGTTGCTGGTGAGATTTTTTTTTAGCCAATTGGTCAATGAGGGTGTCAAGCGTGCGCAACCTTCTTGTACAGCCATAAACTAACTCTGTAACCAAGCGGCGATCGCGCCGCAATTGTTCGGAAGATTCACCTGCGGAAAAATTTACCTTTTGCAGGACTCGCTCCAAAGCCACATCTGCATAAGCTCCTTTGTGAACGTCTCGCAAAGCAATAAAAGCTAATTGGCGGGGAGAAAGATTTTGACTTTTGGATTTTTGATGTTTCAACGAGCAAACAAAAAATTAAATTTAACTACTTTTGAAAAGTCCGTGCCTTTGGCGTTTGACCTTTATAACTATGCTAGCGGTTTTTATTGATAAACAAAAGCTTTGATACACATCGATGTGCTATTTCATCAGCAGTTTTCTGCTGACTTGCGCAAAGCCGCGAGCGCAGCTTGAATAATACTGCTATATTGTGGTTGCGTCACGTCAATCCTGCGTGCATCTTCACGGTTATTTCCCAACAAGCCTGTAATTTGTCCTTGCTCAACAGCCAAAACTTTGCCTTCAGGATTTTTAATTCTTAACTCTAGCAGAGAACCATTTTGATAAATACCACAAAAGTATTGACGTTGGTTGTATTCAAAACTAGTTTTGATAGGGCTAACACCACAAGTTATCCATGATTGCAATGGATTTGCAGCTCTTGCACCAAGTAACTCCAATTCCACAAAAGCGTTGTCATGAAAATAGTTTTCTCGCAATTTATAGGCAATATCTATTCGTTGTGGTAAAGGAAAATAGTCACGCCAACGCCAAGCGATCGCTTTCATCCGAAATTGCTGCTGGTTGATAGTTTGAGCAACAGTTAATTTCAAATGTCCTTTACCAACAATTTGCTGTTCGATAACCTGAACATTAGGAGTCCAAAAAACCGCATCGGGATTGTCGATACCGCAGGGTTCCAAGACATGTAGTTGTTGATACAGTTTTCGGTCGATTTGATCGAAGTTTGCGAGCACGTCAATTTGAAGTAGCGGTTTGAGATGCTCAAGTTCTAGACATTGGTTAGCAAATTCTACCAAACGCGATCGCCACACAGCTAAATTTGCTGCTGGTAAAGAAAATCCACCCGCAGCTTTGTGTCCGCCAAATTTAATCAGTAGATCTTGACAGTATTCCAAAGCCGCAAATACGTGAAATTCTGGTATTCCTCGCGCTGAACCGCGAATGCAGTCCTCTGATTCGTAGGTACCGATAAACACCGGTACGCCGTAACGTTCCACCAAGCGAGAGGCGACAATTCCAATTACGCCGTGGTGCCAATTTGGTTGAACTAGAATCAAAACACGGTCTCGAGCTAAAGATGCTGCGTATTTTGTTTCCACCAAAGCGATCGCTTCTTGTTCAACAAGCTCGCACATCTGTTGACGCCGTAAATTCACAAGCTCGCACTCCTGGGCGCATGCTAGTGCTGTCTCTGTATCATCTGTAGTCAGCAGTTCAATCACTATTTGAGGATCGCCTATTCTACCAACTGCATTAATGCGGGGTCCCAAACGAAAGCCAATATCCTCTGGCTTTAACGATTTTACCGTTGGTGCGGCAAGCGCTATCGCTTCAGAAGAGGACTGTGTTCCCGATACTTGAATTAATGCCTGTACTCCTGGTAATTTCGATTGGGGTAATTGCTGCAAACCGCGTTTTACCCAGCGACGATTTACCCCGCTCATCGCAGCCAAATCAGCAATAGTTCCCAAAGTAAATAATTCCAGCATTGATTCAATTTTGTCGCTGTTGCCTTGACCTAATTTTTCTAACAAAGACACCGCGAGAATATAGGCAACACCAACACCTGCGATACCGCGATAAAGTGAAGATTCTGGAAGTAACTTGGGATTGAGAATGGCGTTAGCTGGAGGTAAAGTTGCAGGAATGTCGTGGTGATCGGTGACAATCACCTTTAAACCTAGTTCTCTGGCTGTGGCGATCGGTTCCACTGCAGCTATACCATTATCAACAGTTAGAACCAGACTCACGCCTTCTTTGTAGAATTCTTCCACAATGCGTTTGTTAATGCCATAACCTTCGTGCATTCGACTGGGAATGGCGTAATCTACTTTTGCACCCAGCCACCGCAGACAACGCAATAGTAGAGCTGTACTAGTCATCCCATCCGCGTCGTAGTCTCCACAGATGGCAATTGTTTGTTGGTTAATTATACAATCTTGCAATAATTCCAAGCTGGTCGCCAAATCTGGAAACTCTTCTAGTGGTGAAGGTAATTTTACAGATTCTGGATCTAAAAAAGCTTGAGATGCGATGGCGTTATCAATACCCCGATTAATTAGTAGTTGAGTAATTAAAGGTGATAAATTTGTTGCCTCGCTCAAACGTTGTGCTAATTCTATTTTTTGTGGATGAATCTGCCAACGCTGGTTCGGTAAGCGCCGCAAATTTTTCGCTGCTGCAATGGAAGTTTGGTCTAGCACAGTTAGAATTACAAGTAGAAATTAGGACACCAAGACAGTTGCCACTACACAAAAATTCCTGAATTAATAAACATATAAACTTATAACTACAGCAGGCACAAGACCTTTTGAAATTTTCACAATACATCTACCCTACCATCATCTAGAATATAAATCGCGCGATCGCCGGGAGCATACCAAGTAGGACGAAGCTCCACTCGCAAAGTACCAAAATCCGCCTTGGAAACAGTCGCCTTCAGCGGCAATCCAGCTTCATTCCAAAATAAAAGCGAGATATTCGGCTCTGTACCATCTCCTTCCTCTAGCCGCAACCTCTGTCCGGGTTGTAGAGTAATAGCACCAGTGCTGTAGGGCTTCTGTATTTTTACTTTATTATATGTATTATTTAATACTTC
>Ga0272448_1000387_pt1 | contig 68184 bp, 67 predicted proteins | sample YNPCB0191_FD_202220 | JGI IMG/M metagenome (GOLD analysis project Ga0272448, IMG submission 202220) | Hot spring sediment microbial communities from Yellowstone National Park, WY, United States - YNP-CB-019-1 | ecosystem: Environmental > Aquatic > Thermal springs > Hot (42-90C) > Sediment... | reverse complement strand
GGCTATGATAATCGCTATTATAGGGGCGAACCCTTTGTTTTTATACATAATTAGTTTATAAATTAATTAATCCAACCTTTTAGTTTTTTAAATAATAACAAATTTTTACAAAAATAAAAAGATTGTATAGGATCCTAACATTTTGGAAAATCCAAAGTTGTTTATTAAGTATTGTAATGGACTTTGGTTATTAAAGGGAAGAAGGTTCTTTTGGCATTCAATCAAATAATTTCTGAATATAATTAAAAAATCCAATTAAAAAATCCATAGGTAATTTTCCAAAATGTTTTTGATCTTGTGCGAAAAATTATAAAAACAAAACAGTTTCCACAATTTCTTGGGACTTATCTTCTAAAAAATTCGAGCAAGTTTAACTCTTTTTTATTAACGCCCCTGGAGGGACTCGAACCCCCATCACTGGGTCCGAAGCCCAGCACTTTATCCATTAAGCTACAGGGGCAGGGTCATTTTTATTTTACAATAACAATTGAAAAAAACAAGGTTTTAAGTTAAAATGATAGTGAAATTCCAAATTGCAAATTCCAAATCGCAAATAAATTCAAAATTTTAATTATAATTTTGGTGATTAGAGGTTGAATATTGTTTGGAATTTGGTGTTTGATGCTTGGAATTTTAAGACTTTGGATTTAGTAATAATATGAAAATTCCTAATGAAGTTCAATTTATTATAGAGCTACTAAAAAAAGAGGGGTATGAGGCTTATATTGTTGGCGGCTGTGTTAGAGATTTGTTAAGAAAAGCCGAACCTGAAGATTGGGATATTGCCACCAATGCCAAACCAGAAGAAATTCAAAAAATTTTTCCCCATAGTTTTTATAGCAACAATTTTTTTACAGTTACTGTTTTAACCAACAGTAAAAATCAAAAGTTAAAAGAAATTGAAATTACTACTTTTAGAAAAGAGGCAAAGTATAGAGACAAAAGACATCCTGACGAAATTACTTTCGCCAAAACTATTGAAGAAGATTTAGCAAGACGCGATTTTACAATAAACGCAATGGCTCTTTGCCTATTAAATAAAAAATGCGAAAAACGCCATATCAAACAAGAAATACAGGTCATTGATCTTTTTGGAGGACAGACAGATTTAAAAAATAAAATCATTCGGGCAGTGGGTAATCCCAAAGAAAGATTTTCTGAAGACGCTTTACGCATGATGCGGGCAGCAAGATTAGCAATTACCTTAGGCGAAGATTGGCAAATAGAAGAAAAAACCAAACAAGGCATTATAAAAAACGCTTTTTGGTTGCAAGCCATTTCCAAAGAAAGGGTAAGAGATGAATTTTTAAAAATAATTATGTCCAAAAGAGCGGCTGAAGGCGTTGAAATGTTAAGAGAATTAAATCTTTTAAAAACATTCTTGCCAGAATTAGAAGAAGGTTATAAAGTAAGCCAAAACAAACATCATATTTATGATTGTTATTGGCATTCTTTGTTTTCTTTAAAATATGCCGCTGAAAAAGGTTTTAATAAATATGTAAGATTAGCCGCTCTTTTACATGACATTGGAAAACCCAGAGTAAAAAAAGGTGAAGGACCCAATGCTACTTTTTATGGCCATGAAATTTTAGGTACCAAAATAACTGTTCAAGTTTTGAACCGATTAAAATTTCCCAAAAAAGATATTGAAAAAATTGCCAAATTGGTTAGATATCATCTTTTTTATTATAATGCAGGCGAGGTTTCAGAAAGTTCAGTAAGAAGACTGGTAAGAAGAGTGGGCCCGGAAAATATGGAAGAATTAATTCAAGTAAGAATGGCTGACCGAATTGGATCTGGCGTGCCAAAAGCCGAACCTTACAAATTAAGACATTTAAGATATGTTATTGAAAAAGCTTCGCGAGATCCTATTTCCGTAAAAACCTTGAAAATTAACGGCAATGATGTGATGCGAATTTTAAAAATAGAATCTGGTCCCAAAGTAGGCCAAATTTTAGATATTTTGTTAGGCTATGTCTTGGAAGATCCTAAAAAAAACAAGAAAGATTTTTTAGAAAAGGAAGCGGAAAAATTGGGAAAATTGAGCGATGAAGAGTTAAAATTATTGAGTCAAAAAGCTAGAAGAGAAAGAGAAAAAATAGAACAAAAAAGAGACGAAATGACAAAACAAAAATACTGGGTAACTTAATTAACGGGGTGTAGTATAACGGTAGTACGCTGGCTTCGGGAGTCAGTGGCCTGGGTTCAACTCCCAGCACCCCGAAAAAGGGCCTGTAGTTTAACGGCAGAACGGAGCATTCGCATTGCTCTGGTGTGGGTTCAATTCCCGCCAGGTCCACCATAGACGATTTCTTTCGCCCTCGCCCCTCGCTTCGCTCGGGGCTCGGGCTTCGGCGGGCAGAAAATAAAGGTAATTCCAGGGTTTCTTAAATTCTATTTCCAATTTTTGGTCCTTGATTTTCTGGTTCGAGCCGATTTTTTTGAGGAAATTTTTCATTTCCGAAAAATTATCGCTCAAAACGAAATTTTTAGCTCGGTTGGCTTCAATTATCCAATTCCTTGTGAGTTCGAGCCAATGATTTCCTTTTCGCTCAAAATCAGATAATTTTTCTTCCAAAGTTTTCTTTTGAGCCATTAATTCGTTTTTCTTTAATTGAAACTCCGGCAGTTCCAAATCGCCTTCAAGGTAAGCGTCCATCAGGCGATTTATTTTTGTTTTCACTTTTTCTAATTCTGCTTTGAGATTTTGAGCGAAAAGTTCTGACGATTGGCGGTTTTCTTTTTCCCATTCGCTAACCTTGGCAAGATATTTTTCCCGCCAATCGTCAGGTAAAGAAACCTTCTGACATATTTCTTTTACTTGTTGAGCCAAAACTTCTTCTCGCAAAAAGCGGTTTTGAGAACATTTTTGAGTTTTGCTTTTATGAGTGCAGCGATAATAAATAAATTCCAAACCGCTTTTTTTGATATGTCTTTCGGCAGTAATCATATAACCGCATTCGCCGCAACGAGCAAAACCCAAAAACAAAAACTGTTTTTCTTTTCGCTTTTTGCGAGGCCTACTGTTTTGTTTTAGTGTCTCTTGGATTTTATCAAAAAGTTTCTTTGTAATCATTGGCTTGTGGCTTCCTTGATGAAGTTCGCCGCGGTACAAAAAAATTCCATAATAAAAGGGGTTAGTTAAAATCCCTTGAATTGTTGAAAGATGCAAAGGCTTGCCGTCTTTGCCAACCAAACCAAGAGAAAACATTTTGCTTTGAATTTTTGTTAAAGTATATTCGCCAGTGGCAAAAGCCTCCAAACATTGTTTTACTTTTTTAAATGTTTTAGGGTCAGGTTCAATAGTTCTTAATCTGGGTTCGTTAAAATATCCAAGCGGTGCTTTTGCCGGCAATTCTCCCCGTCTTAATTTTTGCCTAATTCCTCGCAAAATGTTTTCTCTTAAATTGTCGGTGTAATATTTTGCCTGACCAAAAGCGACACTCAACATAAATTTTCCTTGTGGAGTCGCTTCAAACCAAAATGTTGGGAATTTTAGCGATTGGATTTTTTCAGTATCAACAAGGTAAATAATCCTTCCGCCATCAATTGAATTTCTGGCAAGACGATCCGGGTTCCAGGCTAAAATTCCGCTTGCTTCTCCTTTTTCAATTTGGCTCAACATTTCATTAAAAATTGGCCTTCCCGGTTCTTTGGCCGATTGTTTTTCGGTAAATTCTTTTACTACAAAAAGATTATTTTGTTTTGCATATTCTCTCAATTCTGTTAATTGCGCTTCAATAGATAAAATTTGTCTTTCCTCTTCCTCAGTAGATTTTCTACAATAGATGAAATATTTAATCATATTTTTACACCGACAATTTAAAAAATTTCGTTTTGCCTTTTCGCCTTCGGCGAAAATATTTTCTGCCCGCCGAAGCCCGAGCCCCGAGCGAAGCGAGGGGCGAGGGCGAAATAAATCGTCTTTGGTGGAACATTTTAGATAAAGTTAGAACTTTCTATCAACAAAATCTCGACGCCGACTGACTGCCCGCTCGCCGAAGGCGAGCGGGCAGAAATCCGCTTCGCGGATTCCCACCCACGGCTCCAGTCCGCCTTTGGCGGACAAGCCCGCAAAAATTTTTATTTATTAAGGGCGGGTGACAATTTTTTTTCTTTTAAAAATGAATTATTTTTGCGGGCTTAATTTTGGAGCCGTCCCCACCCTTTAGCCCGCCTTCGGCAGGCAAAAATTATTGTCCGATTCTTAATTTTATGTTATTATAATCTTGAGAGAAGTAATGTCAACAATTTAATGATACCAAAACATGGTAAATAAGCAATTAAACAATCTATTAGGTAAAAAAATCAAAGAATTGCGATTAAAAAGTAATCTTTCCCAAGACGAGTTGGCCCGGAAGGCCGATGTCCCTTAAATAGCTAAAGCATTAAATATTTCTTTAGATAAATTAATAAATAGATGATAAAAGTATATTTTGTAAGGCACGGACAAACTAAATATAATGTTTTTTCAAGAACACCAACCCGAGAGCGCTGGACTTTCTAAATTAGGTATAGAACAAGCGAAAATTTTAGCTAAACGATTTTCAAAAATTCCGATTGATATAATTTATTCGAGTCCGATGAAAAGAGCAAAACAGACAGCAAAGATTATAAATAAATCATTAAAGAAAAAGATTGTCTATTCGGATTTTTTAAAAGAGAGAAAGGGGCCGTCAGAGTTTATAGGAAAGAGAACAGATGGTCCGGCGGTTCTTAAAATAAATAAGATTAGAAATCTTCACGAAAAAGATCCTTTCTGGCACTATTCAGATGAAGAAAATTTTATTGAATACAAGGAAAGAATAAAGAAGTTCTTTAATGTCTTATCTAAAACTAAAAAAGAAAACATTTTAGTGGTTACTCACGGGGGACCAATAAAGATGATAATATTTTTGATGATGGATAACAATTTCACTCCGCAAACTTTTTACAGATTTTCAGATTTGTTTAAGCTTGATAACACGGGAATTACTTTATGCGAAAAAGACAAGAAAGGAACTTGGTCGGTTCGGGTTTATAATGACCACTCTCATTTAGGGTAATTTTCGATAGAATAAAAAACTTGACAAGTATTAGATATTTGCTTTAAAATAAGGTTAGCAAGCCAAACGTGGCTTTTGACAATTAAAAAAGGTTAAGTTAAGATGAAAGGAGGAACGATATGAAAACATCAATGTCTGCACCAAAAAAGAGGATTCTTACCGGAGATCGTCCCACAGGAGCATTACACTTGGGACATTATGTAGGATCGTTAAAGAATCGAGTTAAGCTTCAAGATGATTATGAATGCTTTTTCATCATCGCTGACTATCAGGTATTAACCGACCATCTTTACGAAACAAGGAAAATTGCTGATAATATCCGAGAGATAGTAGTGGATTATCTTTCTGTAAGGATAGACCCTCGGAAAAGTTCCATTTTTGTTCAGTCAATGATTCCTGAAATAGCCGAATTGACTATGTATTTTTCAATGCTTGTCAGTTTATCTCGTGTTCAAAGAAATCCAACAGTGAAAGACGAAATTAAAGCAGCCAAAATTGGAAAAAAAGAAGTCAGTTACGGATTTGTTGGTTATACAATTTCTCAAGCAGCTGACATTCTGGTGGTTCGAGCAAATCTTGTTCCTGTTGGAGAAGATCAATTGCCTCATTTAGAGCAAACACGGGAAATTGCGAGAACTTTCAATAGGATTTTCGGAGAAGTTTTCCCAGTTCCCGAGGCCTTGCTTGGCGAGTTTCCTCGATTGCCAGGGATTGATGGACAGAAAATGTCAAAAAGCAGGAACAATGCTATTTTTCTTAAAGATTCTCCAGAAGAAGTTGCAAAAAAAGTTATGCGAGCATATACCGATCCTAGCCGTATTCATGCAACCGATCCCGGACATCTCGAGGGAAACGTAGTTTTTGCTTATCTTGAGGCTTTTTGTCAAGATCAAGAAGAACTGGAAGAACTAAAATCAAAATACAAAAAAGGAACAGTCGGCGACGTAGAGGTAAAGAAACGACTAATTGAGATTCTGAATGGTTTTTTGAATCCGATTAGAGAAAAAAGGAAAGAACTGGAAGCTGACCCTCAGATAGTTAAAGAAGTTCTAACCGATGGTATCGAAAAAACCAGAAAGGAAGCAAAAGAAACCCTAAGGTTGGTGCGAGAAGCAATGTGTCTTGATTACGCGTTTATGGATAAAAAGTGAAAGAATAAGAAAAGTATATAATTTTCGATAATATATTTTATATTTTTCTTGTTCTTTCACAATTAAGATCTTAAAAAGAAAGCGAGGTGTGTTATGAATATGAGTTTACATTCGCGACGAGTCGGAAATAATATTTATGAAGTTTCCGACGGAAAAAATATCCTGTTTTACGCTCCGTTTAAGAATTTGGTAGTTCGTGGCTGGAAAGTAGCCAGAATAATTCAGCGGTTTTTAATTAGACTAATTCCAGATAATTATAACATTCCGAGAAATGTTTTGAGACCCACAGTTTTAGAGTTGGACATGAGTCATGCCTGTAGTTTGAATTGTATTTATTGTTCTGTGAACTCAAACGAAGAAGATCGGAAATTAAGGATGACATTTGATTTAGCTAAGATAGCTATTGATTACGTAATGAATGTTTCAAAAGAAGAAAACGATCCATTCGCTATAGTGTTTATAGGAAAAGGAGAGCCCACCCTTAACTGGGAAATTTTGGTTAAGTGCGTAGAATATATTAAAATCCAGAAGCAGAAGATTGGAGTCAATGGAAAAACAATAATAGTTACTAATGGAATAGTTAGCGCAGAAAAGGCTAGATGGTTAGCAAAGAATATTGATCATATTGCTCTTTCTTGGGACGGAAGCCCAAAAATACAGAATTTACAAAGGCCTTTAATTAACAAAGGAGATTCCTATGATATTGTGGAAAGGACAGCTTCTATCTTTAGAGATGAAAGAGCTTATTTTGAGATTAGAACAACGTGGACGAATATTAATGTAGATAAGATGGTTGAGTTTACGAGAATGTTTGTTACATATCATCCATTCGAATTAAATTATCAGCCCCTTTTGGAAGTCGGGAGAGCAACAGAATCGAATTTGTCAAAACCGATAGTTGAAAGCTTTGCAGAGAATTTTATAGAGTCAAAAATAATTGCTAACGAAGCGGGGATTGATGTAATAATGCCTCAGGTAGAGACAAAAAGATTAAACAGGAAGTTTTGTCATGCATATGAAGGAACGGGGCTTCATTTAACCGCTGAAGGAAATATTACTGCCTGCGAGTGCGTGTTTTCCGAGAACGATGGAATTGCAGGAAAATATTTGGTTTATGGGAGAGTAAGAGATGGAAAGATTGAAATTGATAGCGAGAAGATTTCTTTTTTAAGAGGAATTCGTGTCGATAATATCCCTTCGTGTCGGAGGTGCTTCGCTCGTTGGCATTGTGCGGGAGGTTGCCTTAATACTCATTTCCAATTTTCTGAAAATCCTTTAGCGGAAAGAACTCACCGAGAATGCGAAATTACCAAACAGATTGTTTGGAAGATTTTAGGACGGTTGATTGCCTCTAACTTTGAGAAAGGAGGTGATAAACATGCTGCGAAAGATCCTGTTATGGATCGTTCGAGGTCATACCGCACAAGTAAGCGGTAAGCCACGAACACCGCACTGCTCCCGTCCTTTGGGGGATTGAGGAAGCAGTAAGTCCCCATATTTTAGCTATCTAAGTATGGGGACATTTTTATCTTTTAAATATTTCTATTATTGCTTTAAAACTTATATAATATAAATAAACAAATAAAAATATTTTGTTAAAATAGTCTTTTAATAAAAATAACGAAATGATTATAAAGAAAAAAAATAATAGCGAATTAATATCAATTATTACTCAAGAAGTTCTTGACCAAATTAACCAAGCCATTCGAGTATTAGGCTGGAACTATAAGGTTCAAGATTCTGACTTAGTTTATCCGTCTGGGAAAGAGATGGGGGATTTGGCATTCCTTTGTTTTAGATTGTCTAAAGGATTAAAAAAGCCAGTTAATATCATTGCCGAAGAATTAAAAAGAAAAATTAATTTAACTGATTTGATTTCATCGGTAAAAAATATAAATGGATATTTAAACTTTTATATAAATATGAATAAAGCAACCCCTATTATTTTGAATAAGATTATAAAAGAGAAAAAAAAATATGGAGATTCTAATATTGGTCAAAAAAAGAAGATAATGGTTGAGTTTTCTTCTCCCAATACAAATAAACCGTTACACCTAGGGCATCTTCGAAATATTGTTGTTGGTTGGAGCGTATCACAATTATTAGAAGCCGTAGGGTTTAAAGTAATAAAAGCAAGCCTTCTTAATGATCGAGGTATTCATATTTGTAAGACAATGTTGGCTTATAAGAAATGGGGGGGTAATAAAAGACCTACGATTAAACCCGATCATTTCGTTGGAAAATACTATGTTCTTTTTGAAAAAAAAGTAAAAGAAGATATAGGCCTTCAAAAAGAACTTCTTGAGATTTTAAATAAATTAGAAAAGAAAGATCCTTCAATTACGACCTTATGGAAAAAATTAAACAGATGGGCAGAAATTGGTTTTAAAGAAACTTATTCAAATTTAGGCATAACATTTGATAAGGTTTATCGTGAGAGTGAAATATATAAAAAAGGCAAAAAAATAATTTTAGAGGGTTTTAAGAAAGGAATATTTAAAAAAGACAAAAGTGGGGCAGTAATAGCAGATCTGGAGAAATATGGATTACCCAATAAGGTTTTACTCCGTCCTGATGGAACTGCTATTTATATTACTCAAGATATTTTTTTAGCCGTTTTAAAATTTAAAGAATATAAATTAAAAAAATCAATTTATTGTGTAGGAAATGAGCAAGATTTATACTTAAAGCAACTTTTTAAAATACTGGAGTTATTAGGTTATTCTTGGGCAAAGGATTGTTATCATTTGAGTCATGGCATGGTTTTTTTACCAGAAGGAAAAATGAAGTCAAGAGAAGGAAAAGTCGTGGAAGCTGACGATCTTGTTTTAAAATTAAAAGTTCTTGCTTCCGAAGAAATTTTAAAGAGAGGGCTAAATATTCAAAAAACACAATTATCGAAAAGAAGTTTAGAAATTGCCTTAGGAGCTTTAAAATATTATCTTCTTCAAGTCGAACCTTCAAAAAATGTTTATTTTGAACCTCAGAAATCAATTTCTTTTATAGGAAGAACTGGTCCTTATGTTCAATATGCGCATGCTAGAATTTGTAGTATCTTAAGAAAAGCTAAACATTTGCCTTTTTCAAGGATAGACTATTCTTGTTTAAACTCCAAAGAGGAAAAAGAACTGGTTATGCTCTTAGCCAAATTTCCTTTGATTGTAAAAAAATCAGCATTGAATTATAATCCTGCATTCTTATCACAATATCTTTATCGGTTGGCAGAAAAGTTTAATTTATTTTATGAGAATTCCCCCGTTCTTAAAGCAAACGAAAAAACAAAAAAGACTAGATTATTGTTAATCAGTTGCGTAAAAATAGTTATTGCTAAAGGATTAAAACTTTTAGGCATTGCCGCTCCCGAGAAAATGTAACGAAAACAAATAAAAAAGCTGATTGATGAGGTTATAATGCTTTTGTATTTAAAATAAATGAATATAAAAATCATCGGTACGAAAAATGAAATAAGAACCTTTTATTATGAAGCATAAAAGTTATCATCACCAGCATAAAAAACGTCTAATAATAAGTTGGAAGGAGTATGGAAAAATGATTAAAGATTTAGCTAAGAATGTTGAGGATGAGTTTTCCCCTGATTGTATTATCGGTAATTCTAAAGGCGGCTGTATTATTGGAGGGACTATCGCAGCAATTTTAAGAAAAGATTTTTATCCTGTAAGAATTTCTCGTCGAGTAAACGATGAGATAGTATTTAAGAAACCGAAAATATTGGTTATTCCTCAAGTTGATCTCTCTAATAAAAAAGTGCTTTTAGTGGACGATATGGTCGTCTCTAGCGAAACCATGATAATACTGAAAAAGATGCTTAAAAAGAAAAAACCTCGAGAAGTAAAAACTTTAACTTTGGCAAGGCATAAGAATTCATTTTTACCAGATTTTTGTGGATTAACTTCCGATGACTGCATCGTTTTCCCATGGGATAGATGGATTTATACAAAGGGAAAATTTAAAATACATCCCGAGTTAAGAGTAAAGAAAAAATAAAAGAAGAAAAAGATAGGATAAAGAAACGGAAGATATTTCTATAGAAAGAAAGTATCGCTCGGGCCTATCTTAAATATGGTAATTTCAAGGCCCCGAATTCATTATGTCAATCTTTTTATAATAAAAATTTTTTATTAGCGAAATGATTGATAGGGGTTGGGGGAACGGCTCCAAAATTAAGCCCGCAAAAATAATTCATTTTTAAAAGAAAAAAAATTGTCGCCCGCCCTTAATAAATAAAAATTTTTGCGGGCTTGTCCGCCAAAGGCGGACTGGAGCCGTGGGTGGGAATCCGCGAAGCGGATTTCTGCCCGCTCGCCTTTGGCGAGCGGGCAGTCAGTCGGCGTCGAGATTTTGTTGATAGAAAGTTCTAACTTTATCTAAAATGTTCAACCATAGACGATTTGCCGCCTCGCTCGGGGCTTCGCCCCTCGCTTCGGCTGGCGAAACGCTGGGCGGGTCAATTGGTAAAATCCTCTGGATTTTGCTCAAAGAAAGTTCTAACATCATCCAACAGACACCACCATAACCGATTTCTTTCGCCCTTCCCCCTTGTCTTCAAGAATTGTTGGAAAAATCATTTTTAATTTTCTCTGGTAAAATAGTAATCCTGTCTTTTTTCCCCTTGGCGTTTTAAGGTGAGTGGTTAATTCTTCTAAATCGATACCTTTTAATTTTAAGTTGACAACCCCGCTGATTCTTAATCTATCTCTATATTTTTTTCTAAATTTATTTTTTGAAAACTAAAATACACTCTCAAACAACCAAAATAAGTCTTTATAGTTTTAAAGCTATAATTTCTTAATTTTAATTCCTGTCTTGTTTTTTAAATATTCGCATATTTTTATAAAAATTGATAAAATAAAATCAGTAAATGCTTATTAACGATTCTACCAAAATTTTAAGTTCCTATAATATGCAACAAAAGGTCGATATTAGGCATTCAATTCGTATAATAACGAGTTAGCTGCCATATTACTCAGCGTTCTATATATTAATTTATCATATGTATCAAAAAATTGGTTATCGCCATCTCGAAAAAGATATAATTAATAATCCTGATTTTTCGGAGGAGCGCAAGGAAGCATGGAAAAAATTTGAAGATGTTCGCGAAACGCTTTATGCAAAATACCGGGAAATCATTAAAGAAAATATGCGTTTATCCAACGCACCTTTAGAATCTGCACTTCGTGAAATTACATGTAGGGAAAATAATAGAGACATGGCATCAATTATAAAACAATGGAAGGAAGTAATTGAGAGATATACACAGGAAGAAAAAACACAACCCACAAAAACCGCTCTATTAGAGGTATTAGATCAATTTTCAAACGAAAAATAAACGCCTCTGTCACGTGGCAATTAACTCAAGATATTTGGTTACGGCTTTTTACAAAAGCCTCCAGCCACATTGCTACCAAATTCAGATATGCCGAAACGTTATCAGTAATAGCAATGGCTATTTTTATTCCTCACCCTCACCTGAAGGCGGTGCGAAAGATAAATCTTTAAACAAAAATGTATTACTCATTATTATGATTACTAAAAATAGGTTTTTATTGCCGGACTTATTACCTTTACTTTAAATATCATCTGGGAATTTTCGTATTATCCTTTATATATTGATTTGTCTGGAATTCCAAAATACCCTCATTTAATTATTGCTTCTTTTGCTGATATGCTTATTATCTTAGGTGTTTTTGCTATTATCTCACTAAAGAATAAAAATTTTAATTGGATAAAAAATCCAAGTAGGTTTGATTATTTGATAGTTGTTTTTTTAGGTCTTATTATCGCAATTTTTATAGAGATGATAAATCTAAACTTGGGAAGATGGAAATATACTGTGGCAATGCCAACTATTTTTGGAATTGGAATAAGTCCTTTAATCCAATTATCTTTGACCGGGATAATTTCTCTAATTTTTATAAGACAAATTGAACAATAATAAAAACACTATCTTCCCCTACCTTTAAAATCTGTGCCATCACTACTTACTCCTTTCGGTGGCATCACGCTTTGTAGGCTCTCGGCTTTGTCTCGGGACCAATAACACGGAACAAAAGGAAAAATACTTGGCTCGCATTTTTCCCATATTTTGCTCCGCTACGCTCCGCAAAGCTTCTTTTGTCCCGATACATTATGTGAATAAATTTTAACAATTTATATGACGGCGCAAAAATTTTGACGAATTATCAGTAAAATTGCAAAACGATTTTACTCAAAGGAAATTTTACTTCTGACATCGCTTAATAAATACCACCAGCTTTATTTAAAACTTTTTTTGCTTCTTCTTCAACAATTTTCTTTTCGTTCCAAGGAATCTTCTTTCCTTTGGCTAAACACATCCAAGGCTCAGAACCCTTACCAGTAATTATTACAATATCGCCCGGTTTTGCTAATTCTAAAGATTTTTTAATTGCTTCTCGCCGATCAATAATTTCGTAAAAATTGGAGTTTGGAAATTGAGATTTGAAAATTCCAGATTTTATCATTGATAAAATTTGATAGGGATCTTCATCATAAGGATCTTCATTGGTGATAACGATCTCATTGCAATATTTTGCCGCAATCTCTCCCAAAACTGGTCTTTTCCATTTATCTCTGCCACCGCCGCAAGCGCCTAAAACGCAAATCATACTTTTTTCTTTTGGCTTTAATGTTTGATAAACTTTTTCTAACGCATTGGGAGTAAAAGCATAATCAATAAAAACTTTAAAGGGTTCGTTAAGCACTAATTCCATTCTGCCCGGAACTCCTCTAAAATCTAATAATGCTTTCTGACAGTCTTTTAAATTAATTCCCTGAGATAAACCTGCGCAAATGGCAGCCAAAGCATTGTAATAATTAAATTCGCCTGGTAATTTTAACTTGATTTCTAAATTGTTTATTTCTTCTAAAATTTCTCCGCTTTGATTTATTACTTTTATTTTTGCCTTTTGGTTTTCAAACTGATAAAGATATTTTTTCTTTGCCGAAAACTGCAAAAAATAATTTGCATTTTTGTCGTCAATATTGATAATATGAATATTCTTTACTGTTTGAAATAATTTTCCTTTTGCCGCTCGGTATTTGTCAAAACCGCCATGCGACTCAATATGTTCTGGACTTAAATTGCTAAAAACCGCTTCTTCAAATTTAATAAATTTATGCCTGAATTGTTTAATACCTTCTGAAGTTGCTTCTAAAATAGCAAAAGAGCATTGATTTTTTACTGCCTGTCTTAAAAATTTTTGAATAAAAAATCTACCCGGCATTGTCATTTTAAGCATATTAGGTTGCTCTTTGTCTCCAATTTTAAACCGAAAAGAATTAGCCAAGGCAATTTTGTAGCCGCTTTGTTCAAAAAGATGAGCAATCATTTCGCTAATGGTGGTCTTGCCGTTAGTGCCAGTAATGGCAATAACCTTAATTTTCCTTGAAGGAAAATTATAAATCAAAGCGCCAAAAAATGCTAAAATAAAATGATAGACGGTCAAAAAATTTTTGGGAAGAATCTTTTTTAAAGCTTCTTTCAAAGAATATAAATTCATTATCTTTAATTTAGCAAAAAAATGTTTAAATTAAAAGCGCCTTTTGGAGCAACTGCTGCCCAAAAAGAGGCAATTGAAAAATTGGTCAAAAACTTAAAAACGGAAAAAAAAGACCATGTTTTGTTGGGTGTGACTGGCTGTGGCAAAACTTTTTTAATGGCAAAAATAATTGAAAGGCTTCAAAAACCAGCTTTAATTATTTCCCCTAATAAAATTTTAACTGCCCAGCTGTTCCAAGAATTTAAAGAATTCTTTCCGGAAAATTCAGTAAACTTTTTTGTTAGCTATTACGACTATTACCAGCCAGAAGCTTATATCCCCCAAACAGATACTTTTATTGAAAAAGACGCCAAAATAAATGAAGAAATTGATAAACTAAGACATGCCGCTGTTCAAGATATTTTAAACAGAAAAGATGTAATTATTTGCGCTTCAGTTTCTTGCATTTATAACATTGGTTCTCCCCAAGATTATCAAAAAGTTTCCTTGGAAATAAAAAAAGGAAAAAAAATAAAAAGGAAAGATTTCCTGGCCCATCTTGTTTCGCTTGGTTATCAAAGAAACGACTACGATTTTTCGCCTTCAACTTTTAGAGTAAGGGGGAGCGCGATTGATATTTTCTTAGTCACAGGGAAAGAAATTTTAAGAATTGATTTTTCTGGAGATTATGTCTCGCGAATATCCACGAATAAAACCGCGGATTTCACGAATAATTATTCTCAACCACTCGCCCTTAAATTTGTCCAAATTCAAGAAACAAAATTATATCCGGCTCATTTTTGGACTACCCCTCAAGACAAAATAAAAATTGCCTTAGAAAATATAAAATTAGAACTCCAAGAAAGATTAAAAGTATTAAAAAAACAAAGGAAATTAATTGAAGCTCAAAGATTAGAGCAAAGAACCAATTATGACTTAGAAATGATTGAAGAAACCGGCTATTGTCACGGCATTGAAAACTATTCTAGACACTTGGAATTTAGAAAAGAAGGACAAGCGCCTTTTACTCTTTTGGATTATTATGAAAGCGAATTTTTGGTTTTCATTGACGAATCCCATCTTACCTTGCCCCAGCTAAGAGCAATGGCAACCCAAGATCGAGCAAGAAAAAAAACCTTAATTGAATATGGTTTCAGGCTACCCTCAGCTGTTGATAACCGGCCTTTAACCTTTGAAGAATTTAACAAAAAAATTAAAAAAATTATTTATGTTTCAGCCACGCCTGACGATTATGAAAAGAAAAAAGCGGGAAAAAAATTCATTGTTGAGCAATTAATCAGACCCACTGGCCTTTTAGAACCGGAAATTGAAATTAAGCCAAGTAAAAATCAGGTAAAAGATTTGATTGAAGAAATTAAAAAAACAATAAAGAAAAAACAAAGAGTTTTGGTTTTAACTTTAACAAAAAGATTGGCTGAAGCCCTAAACGATTATTTACAAGAACAAAAAATTAGTTCCCAATGGTTGCATTCCGAAGTTAAAACCTTAGAAAGACCAGAGATTTTAAAAAATTTAAGAGAAGGAAAATATAATGTTTTAATTGGTATCAATCTTTTAAGAGAAGGGTTAGACTTGCCAGAAGTTAGTTTAATTGCCATTTTAGACGCTGACAAAGAAGGATTTTTAAGATCAGAAACCACCTTAATTCAAATGATGGGCCGGGCAGCCAGACATCCAGAAGGAAAAATTATTTTGTACGCTGACAAAATTACCAAATCAATGAAACTAGCAGTTCAAGAAATCAATCGGAGAAGGAAAATCCAAAAAGAATATAATCTCAAATATAAAATAAATCCCCAGCCTATTTTTAAACCAATTAGAGAATGGCTTTTTGGCAAAAAAGAAAAAGAAATATCTCTAGAACTCTGGATAATTAAAGACAAAAAATTATTAGAAAAAGAAATGAAAGAAGCCGTCAAGAATCTTGACTTTGAAAGAGCCGCTCAAATCAGAGATTTGATAAAAAATATTAAAAGTAAATAGCTTATTTTAAACTTGCAATATGGTCTTTCATTTCCTCTTTAAATTCATCAACGATATTTTTCACAAACTCTTCATAATTAGGAATTTTTTCTTTCAAAAAAGCATCCATTGCTTCTGGGTCCTCGTTTTCTTGAATTTTTTCAAATTCATTTCGTTCCTCCTCAGATAATTTTTCTAAAACTCCAATAGTAATTCTTTTTATCAACGATTCAGTCATTTGTGTTAACAAGTCCAATTGAGCGTCTACTGGTAAGTCCGATAAACCCAACTCTTCAATAATGTTTAAATTGTTTAAGTTTTTTTTCATATAAATTAATAATTTTATAAAAATATTAATGCTTTTTAGTGCCAAATTTTTCTAAAAATTGCTGTAGAGTCATTTTTTCTGCCCATTTACCCGGCATCAAACTACGAATCGCATCAGCTAATGCTATTTTCTTGTTAAACGATGGAATATCCTCTTTTTTAAAGGACGGATCATTTTTCCAATTTTCCCATGCTTTGTTCGTATCAACATCAAATTTTTTCAAGAACTCGCCAAGAGTAAGATTTTTTATTGAACCATATTCTTCGTTACTAAATCCAAGCACATTTATATAAACTAACTCGCCAAGCTTCTTTTCTCCCTCTACATAAAATGATCCTTTGTCACCAAGTCTCAATTTTTCTACATGAACGTTTCCTTGAGAGTCAGCTGTCTCTACATCATGCTCATGCATAGCCGCCCCTCCTGGTCCTTCTGTTTCCTTCTCCATATTATCATCCATTTCCGCAAAGGCTTTGTCGGCACGACTTGAAAAATCATCTTCTTGTGGTACCCCTACTTTCGGAACCTTTAATCCGTGTATTTTTCTTCTTGACTCTTCTACAAAACGACTTTCTTTTTGCCATAAATCTCCTTCACCACGTTTAGGTTTTAACTCGTTAAAGTCATGCTTCATTTCTTTTACATCTTTATTAAAGTCATGTTCCATCCCTTCTACACCTTTATTAAAGTCTTCTTCCATTCCTTTTACATCTCCCCTAAAACCTTGTTCCATTGCGCCTGTTGCTTTCACATGGTCTTGTTCCATTCCTTTTACATCTCCCCTAAAACCTTGTTCCATTGCGCCTGTTGCTTTCACATGGTCTTGTTCCATTCCTTTTACACCTTTATTAAAGTCTTCTTCCATTCCTTTTACATCTCCCCTAAAACCTTGTTCCATTGCGCCTGTTGCTTTCACATGGTCTTGTTCCATTCCTTTTACACCCTCAGTAAAACTGCGCTCTATTCCTGTTGCTTCTTTTTGATAACTATGCTGCATCGCCCCTACTTCTTTTTTAAAAACGTTGTCAACCCCCTTCCCAGAACTAGATTCCATCACGCCCCTACTTACTCCTACACTTTCTCTAGGAACATATTCAGGACCTTTTCTCTGTTCCAAAATTTCATCAATTTTTGCCGGGGTTACTTCTTGACCGGGATGATTAGCAGTCCACTCATTTATTGCTAAAATATTGTTTATTTGAGCCTCTTTTAAAGCGCTTGCTTGTCTAAATGCCTCTTCTATTTCTTGGGGATTTTTGGGTAAAAAATCATAGATTCTGCCAATTTTAATTTTATCAACATCGGTCAATCCAAAACTTTCTGGATCAGCAGCTACCCTATCTTTTAAAGCATCAATAATATAAATTCTCCTTGCTTCATCCATACTGCAAAACTTTTCTCCATAGCGCTGCTCTAATTGTCGACCAATAATTTTCCAAACCGAATCTCCTTTTTGAGCCACCTGACTTGTTTCTATTGCAGCAGATTCTGCTATATTAGCTCCTGATTCTGCTATATTAGCTCCTGGTTCTGCTATATTAGCCTCTGGTTGTGGCGTAAAAGCTTCATTGTGTTCTAATGCGCCGGTAGTCGTTAAATGACTTTCTGGTTTTATGATGCCTATTCGTTCTGCATTTTCTTTAACAAAATTGCTGATACCAGTTTCTCTTCCTAACCAAGAAATACCCTTTCCTACATACTTAGTAGCACCTGTTTCTCTTCCAACCCAGCCAATACTTTTGCTAATAGCTTTTCCAAACAAACCGGTTCCCACAATTGTTCCAGCTGTTCCAGCTAAAATGTAGCGGATAACTTTTTCATTTCTTTTTTTTCCTGTTAATTCAAACATCTTTTCGTTTAAGCTTTCATCGTTATTTTTTATCCTTTCAGACAAGTTTTCTCCAAAATATTCAATCGTTTTCTTTTCTGCTTTTTTTTCTTGATAACGTTGCATAAAAGCCTCAACTGTTACAGCAGTGCCTGCCCCACTAAGTATACGTCTCGCTTGCTTTGCGGAAAAAACTCCGACACCTAAAACCATACCAACTGTACCGCCAATTGCTCCCGCTGCCAATCCTCCAGCAAACAAACCAGCTGCGATTGTTAGTTTTTGTTTCCTAGAAAGTTTTCTATACCACTCTTCTGTTCTGCCAGCCAAGTTCCAAGCTCTTTCAAGAAACGAATCGTCTGCTTTTGACTCTAGTTTAATTTTATTTTTTACATCATAAAGGGCATTTGCTTCTTGGACAACTGTTGTCTTCAAAATTTCAGCCATTTTCTGTTTTATTAGCTTTTCTGCTTCCTCTTTTGGTATTCCCATTTTTTCTATTTCTTTAAAAACGCTTTTATAAAGTTCTGATCTTCTTTCAGTTAAAGCATTAGTATATTCTTGTTTGGTCTTTTTATGTTCAACAAGTTTATCATATATTTCTTCAGCTCTTTCTAAGCTTACTTCATTTACTCCGTAAAGCCTCATTTTTTCCAAATATCTAACAAAGCGCTCCTTTCTTTCTAAGGCTTCTTTTTCTTCTGGTAAAAGCTCTTCTTTTTTCTTTTCTTTGCATTTGGTTATTATTTCTAAATCTTCAGGTTTTATATCCTCTGCCTCCTTTTCTGCTTTTAATTTTTTAATTGTTTTTAAAATTTCAGCATTTTCTATTTCTGATCTTGCAAAAGCCTCTCTTTTTTCAGACAATATTTCTTCTTTGCTTTTTTCTTTTGTTTCTAATACTTCTGATACTTCTGATACTTCTGACGATTTTTCTCCTTCTAATTCTTTTTCTTTTCTTTTTTTAAGCGTTTCTTCTGCCCTTAAAAAAGCTGCTTCTTTCTGAGAAATCAGCTCTCCTCTTTCTAGTTTTTTCCTTATTTGTGTCGCCTTATCACTCTCTTCTATTATTCTTTTACGCTTTTCTATTTCTTCTGGAGTAAGTTTTCTTCCTTCTACAGCAGGGGTAATAATTTTTCCTGCGCCCGCCTCTGTTGATTCGGGTTTTTCTGGGTCTGCTTTTGGCTCTTCTTTAGAACTTTCTGTTGGTTTTTCTGTTGGTGAAATAATTGGAAATTTTTCAAACGATGACATATATTATTTATTATTTATTATTTCGACTTTATTAAAAAATATTTTTAAACCAATTTTTTTGTTAATAACTTTTTCTCAATCTTTCATAAACTTTTTTCTCAATTTCTTCGCGATCTTGACCGTATTTTATCCTAGAAATTTCTTTTATTAATTCTGCCACTTCCAGATTTCCTTTTTTAGGCGGAAGAGTCATTAAGCTAAATGGTTTGGAGGATTCGCCTTTAATTAATAATCTCATCGCACCATTATAATTATCAAAACTAACTAAATCATTTTTGCTAAAAACAGGGCCAAATTCGCTAATTAAAAATTCGCCGTCTTCAGGCCCTACCCGAAAAGCCAACATAGAACCTACATTGCCAAAAATAGCTTTTCTGGTCTCTTCTTCTAATTGACCAATAAACTGATGAGCAAAGGTCATAATTAAATGATATTTTCTCGCTTCAGATAAAATAGTATTAATTGTCTTTGTGGTTACACTTTGAAACTCATCAATATAAAGATAAAAATCTTTTCTTTCCTCTTCAGGAATATTGGCTCGAGACATAGCGGCAATTAAAATTTTACCAACAATAATCATTCCCAATAAATAACTATTAATATCGCCCAATTTTCCCTTTGACAAATTAACAATCAAAATTTTTCCCTGGTCCATAATATCGCGAAAATTAATAGAAGATTTATCTTGAGAAATAATCGGCCTTATTAAATCATTGGCAATAAAAACATTCAATTTACTAGTAATATATGGCACCATATTGGCTAAGGAAGCTTCTCCACCTGCTTTTTCTGCTTCCATCTCCCAAAAGTTTTTCACCACGATGTTTTGACAGCGCGATAATTTATATTTTCTGAATTCCGTATCAGCTAAAACGCGAGGAATATCAATTAAAGTATTCCCAGATTCAGGGTCTTCCATAGTTAATAAAATAGAATTTCTCATATACTGCTCAAACATAGGACCGCCAAAACCATGAGTTTTTAAATTATACAGTTTGTCAAAAATTTCTAACAACTCGTTAACAACTTTTGATTTGTCTTCAGGAAAACGAGGGTCAAATTCCAACATATTGAGCCCAATGGGTCTTTCTATTTCTCCTGGATTAAAATAAATAACATCTTCTGCTCGAGCAGGAGGTATATAAGTTAAAACATTTTCTGCTAAATCTCCATGGGGATCGATTAAAGCCACGCCTTCACCGTTTTCAATATCCTGGCGAACCAATCCCTGAATAAAAGCTGACTTACCAGTGCCTGTTTGACCAATAATATAAAAATGCCTCCTCCGATCATCTCTTAAAATTCTTACCAGTCTTTCTTCACCACGAAAAACATTTTTGCCAATAATCAATCCTTCTTCTGGCAAATTAGTGGGGGCCGGCGCTTGCTTGGCTTTTAACCATTTAACCCTAGGATTTAAAATTTCAGAAGAAGGAAAATGAAAAAGACTAGCCGTTTCAGCCGAGGATAAAACCATGGCTTCCTTACGATTAAAAATTCTAAAAGAGAATTGATAAAAAAGATTTTTTAGTTTGTTTTTCTTTAACCTAGAAAATTTTAAGCTATTTAATAAATGAGAATTAAACTGCTCAAAAGAACTTTCTAATTGAGTTAGAATTTCTTGAGCCCTTTGTTGGTTTTGGGCCGAAGCTAAAAGTCGCAAATCAACATTAAAAAGGGGCTTAGAGGCTTTTTTAGTAATAGCAGAAATAATTTCTTGTTGGGCGGGAGTAGAAGGAGTTTTTTCAAAATTTTCTTTTTCTTCTTTTCCTTTAGATTTTAATAAGTTCTCAAGCAACTCTTCTATAAGTTTTATTAAAAAACCTCTTTTAGCTTTAGAAACAGCTGCCTCTGGCTTCATGCCTTTTTCCATATATTCAACAGCTTTAAAAGCAATTTTTCGCGTTTTATCCTCGTTTGGACTTACTAAAAATTGAATAGCCGCTCCTTCTCCTTCTTTGGCTAGCTTAGTAAAAACACTAGTAATTAAAGACATAGGATCTGTTTTTAATTCTTCATAAAATTTTAAGGGGAAAACTGAATGCTTTTTTAATTGAGCAACGCTACCTACAGACACACCGCCTGGAACAAAAATATTATAATCGGGAACGTTTTTAATCTGGGCTTTGGGCCAAAAACCTAAAATTTGTTTTTCTAACATTTGAGAAATATGACGAGGGCAAGCCACATAAAAATAAATTTCTTCACCTACACGATGAACTGCTATTTCAAAAGCCAAATAAGGTAAACCATTAAAAAATTTAGAAGAACTGTTTTTTTCTTTTAGTCCATCAATAAAATAATAAAATTGCTCAACCTTTTTTAAATATTCTTCCAAAGAAGGATTTTCTTTTTTTTCCGATTCAGAAGACTCTTCTTGAGGTATAATTACAGAAAAAAGGGTCAAGCTTAGCCCTTTTTTCAAAAAAAGATCTTTTTCTCTTCTTTTTAAAAAGAAAAAAATTACAAAGAAAGAAATAATAATTAATAAAGAAATTAAAAAGAATAAAAAATCAAACATAGCAATTAAATTTTTATTATTCCTTTTTGCACCATTTCTTCAAAGTAATGATCTACCAAGGTATCGTGGAACTCATCTAAAATCGCAGGATCAGCTAAATTCCTTGCCATGGTTATTGCCTGGGACAACCCCTTTTCGAAAACCAAAGAAATCAAAATACCTATTTGTTGATCAGGTTCAAATTTTTTAATTTCTTCAATCTTAATCTTAAGCTCCTGTGGAATAGTAGAGGATTTTTTTTGAACGTCTTGAATATAGTTTTTAATTTCCTGCTTAACAATTTTTTCTTTCTCGCTTGCGCTCTCTTTTTTTTCAAGACTTTCCTCTATGTTTTCTAACCGCTTCTTTATTTCTAAAATATCAGGATTTTCAATTTTTGGTTCATTAAAAGACTCTGGCATCTTAAATAAATTATACCCCTATTGCAAATAAATAGCAAGTGTGCTAAAAGTAAAATATAAATATGTCTATCACTAAATCAGCTAAAAAAAATTTAAGAAAAAGTTTAAGAAAAAGACAGCACAATCTTTTTTATAAAAAGAAAATAAAAGCTTTGATTAAAAAAGCCAGAGGTTTATTTTTGGAAGGAAAAAAAGAAGAAGCCAAAAATATGCTGCCTGAAATTTATAAGGTTTTAGACAAGGCGACGAAAGAAAACGTCCTCAAAAAAAATACCGCTCGAAGAAAAAAATCAAAGATTGCTAAACTAGTCAAATAAAAAGTAAATTACATTCTGGTGATTAATAAATCTAAAGCCAACAAAGGATCTATTTTGCCAGTTTTTATTTCCAAATCTATTTTAAAAATTTTTGAATAGATTTTTTTTAATTCTGATAAGCTAAATTGCTTTGATTGCTTCCACGTTTTTTGAAGCAAAAATGGCTTTAATTGACTCTTTTTAAGAATCAGATAATAAGGAATATTACGTTCTATCATTTCTCTAACTATTAATAAATTTCTAAATTGAAAATTAATCATACTTATTAAATATAAAGGCGATTCACCATTGTCTAAGTGTTGGCGAACTAGTTGAATAGCTCTTTTTTTATTTTTTTCAGCAATAGCGTCAATGGTTTTAAAAATATTGTTTTCTATTTCGGGCTTCATTAAAAATTCAACGTCTTTTACTTGAATCATCATTTTCTTTTTAAAAGCAACTAATTTTTGAATTTCATTGTGTAAACGCCAGCTATCATTGCCAACAAAATCTATTAATTTATCAACGGCCTGAATATCAATAGACCCTCCTAATTTTTCGGCTTCTTTTTTTATCCATTTTTTTAAAAAAAGTTCTTCTAATTTTTTAAATTCTTGGGTTTTAGCTATTTTTTTTAATAATTTAAACAAATAATCGTTTGTAGCCGGCTCACCCTCTTGCCAAATAATCAAAACGGTATTTTTATTTTCTTTAATTGAATCAATTACCAAACAAAGGTTTTCTTTAAATTTTTTATTATCAAAAATGTTTTTTAAGATAATTAGCTTTTTTTCTTTAAACATTGAAAAAGAAAAAACTTCATTTTTAAAATCTTCGAAATCAATATCTTTTTCCAATATTTTAAAATTGAGTCCTGTGTTATGGATTTTTTGATACTCTTCAACAATCTCTTTTATTTTTTGTTTAGATCTGAAAGTGTCAGATCCGTATAAAAAAATAATCATATTTTTTGACACTTGGGACAATAATGGGCAGATCGACCGCCTATTTTTAATCTTTCTATTTTTGTACCGCAGCGGAAACATTTTTCCCCTTCTCTTTGGTAAACCTTTCTCTCTAAATCAAATTGCCCCTTCTCTCCTGACAATTTGCGGAAATCGGAAATTGATTCGCCGCCCAATTCTATTGCTTTAGTTAATACCTTCTTTATAGCTAAAAAAATTTCTTTTAACTCGTTTTTGTTTAAACTAGAAACTTCTCTAAAGGGATGAATTTTTGTCCGCCACAAAATTTCGTCAGAATAAATATTGCCAATACCAGCAATTACTTCTTGGTTCATTAAAACTTGTTTTATCTTTCCCTTTTTATTTTTTAAACAATTTTGGAATTTTTCAAAGTTAAAATTTTTATCTAACGGCTCTGCTCCGATTTTTTCTAATTCTTTCTCTAATTCCTTTTTGTTTAATAGCTCCACTTTAGCAAATTTTCTTAAATCTGAAAGTGCCATCATAGTATTATTGTTTAACCAAAACATCAAATGAATAAAGCGATTAATAGGATCTTCTAGTGGTCCCTGAGTTAAAGGAAGCCATTTCCCGTTTTTTAATTGCCATTTACCTACCAAGAGATGACCGGTTAATTTTTGATGCAAAAGCAAATATTTTTCTCCTGACAAATCAAAAATAATATTTTTACCCCGACGCCAAACCCTTTCAATTCTTTTTCCTATAATTTCTTTTTTAAATCTATCAAAGGTGATTTTTTTTATCGTTTTGGGAGAATCTGTCCAAACATCAAAAAAGGTTTTTTTTAAAACAGTTTTATTCAAATCCCTAACAATTGTTTCAACTTCGGGTAGTTCTGGCATTTTAAAAAAGAGTTTTTGTTTTTATCTCTGTTTTTGTTTCCGCTTTTGACATTATTCCTGTTATTTTTTCAATCAAACTGTTAAATTCGTATTTTTTCAAAATTTCTATCGCTTTTTCTTGGTCAAATTCCTGCCAAAAATAATTTTTTAAAATAAAATCAACAGGAACATTTTTCTCTAATTGAATCAAAGACTTTGAAAAAAAGACTTGTTCTTTATTTTTTTTTAATTTTTCTAATAGCTTCTCGTTTAATTGCATTTTTTCTTTTTTTTCAATGGCTGAATATAAATCCTCTAAAGATCCAAAATCTTTAATTAATTTTAAAGCAGTTTTCTCTCCAATTCCAGCCACCCCCGGCACATTGTCTGAAGGATCTCCTTTTAACGCTTTAAAATCAATTAATTGTTGAGGAGATAATTGATATCTTTCTTTAATTTTATTTTCATCATATAAAATAATTTCTTTTACGCCTTTTTTTAAAAAATAAACCTTTGTTTGATGATTAATTAAACAAAAAGAGTCAGAATCGCCACTTAAAATAATTATTTCCACATCTTTTATTTTCTCAGAAGCTTGATGGACAATGGTAGCGATCACATCGTCTGCTTCAAACCCTTGTTTTTCAAAAATCGGCACATTAAAAAAACTTAAAACCTCTTTAACCTTTGGGAGTTGTTCTTTAATCCCTGCTGGCACAGGAGGTCTTTTTATTTTGTAATCTTTAAATTTTTGGTGGCGAAAAGTAGGCCCGGGCAAATCAAAAGTGGCAACTATATAATCTGGTTGAAAATAATTAAGAGCCTTTAAAAAAACCAATAAGAACCCATAAACCGCATTAATTAAATCTCCGTTTTTGGTAGTTAAAGGTGGCAGAGCGTGAAAGGCGCGATAAACAACAGAATTTGAATCAATAACCACTAATTTCTTTTTTTTGCTTATCATTTTTTATAAATTTTTAATAATAATTTTTCTTTTGTTTTTGCCAACAAACTGAAATTCAAAAAGCAAAAATTTTTTAGGTAACACTTTGCTAATTTTATCAACCCACTCAATAGCAATAATGTTTTGAGGGTTATCAATAATCTCGTTTAAACCTAAACTTAAAATTTCTTTTGAACGATTAATGCGGTAACAATCAATATGATAAAAATATTGAAAATTGGAATTTGGAATTGAAAACTTTTTTAAAATAATAAAGGTGGGGCTAGTAATTTTTTCTTTAATGCCCAAGCCTCGAACAAATCCTTGCAAAAAAGCTGTCTTGCCACAACCTAAATCTCCCACTAAACCAATTATAAAAGCTTTTTGGTTTTTTTTAAATGGACTTGATTTTTTATCTAATAAATTACGAGCTAATTTTTTGGCAAATAACCTTGTCTGATTAGGACTGTTAGTATAAAAAAATTTGACCATTTTTAAAAAATAAGTTAATCTGGATTAAACAATAATAAGGTTATAAGTATATTGTATAATTTATTTTATGGAAGCGCCAAAAATTACAGGTGAAGTAAAAATTTCTTCAGAAAGAATAGCAGAAATTAAAAATGAAGTAAAGAATGTTTCTGAATTTGAAGAAAAAATTAAAAAAAGTTTGAACGCCTCTATTAGTGAATTAATGGAAATTATTTTAATAGGTTCTATCCTTCTTAACTCTTCCGATATTCATCTTGAACCTACTGAAGAAAATGCCAAAATAAGAAATCGAATTGATGGTGTTCTCCACGATATAATAGTTATAGATCTCCAAATATATAAAAATATTGTTTCTAGAATAAAACTACTCTCTCACTTAAAATTAAATGTAACCAATCGACCTCAAGATGGTCGTTTTAGTATTATAATGGAAGAAACGATAATTGAAATTAGAGTTTCTACACTGCCAGCCGAATATGGTGAAACAATCGTTTTAAGAATTCTTAATCCAAAAAATCTTATCGGGGTTGAGGCTTTAGGATTGAGAAAAGATTTGGTAGCAATATTTGAAAAAGAAATCAGAAAACCCAATGGCATGGTTATTGTCACAGGACCTACGGGCTCAGGAAAAACAACTACTCTTTATGCTGTTTTAAAAAAAATAAATAATCCAGAAATTAAAATTATTACTATTGAAGATCCGGTTGAGTATCATCTGAAAGGACTTGCTCAAACCCAGGTTGATCCAGCCCGGGGGTACACTTTTGCTTCTGGATTAAGATCTATTATGCGTCAAGATCCAGATGTGATTTTGGTTGGCGAAATTAGAGATCTGGAAACGGCAGAAATTGCTTGTCAAGCAGCGCTCACCGGCCATTTGGTTTTTTCTACCCTGCACACAAACGACGCTGCCGGGGCTATTGCTCGTTTAATTGATTTAGGGATAAGACCAATCTCCATTGCCCCAGCTATTAACATGGTAGTTGCTCAAAGATTGCCCAGAAAGGTTTGTAAAAATTGTGTAGAATTTGTATCCCCCTCGCCCGATCAGACAAAAAAAATTAAAAATGGTCTGGCTGGCGTAAAAAAAGAAATCCTTCCCCCTTCTTTTTTTAATTCAAAGTTTAAAATACCTGTCGCGAAGGGATGCAAAGACTGCAATAATACCGGGTACAAGGGTCGTATTGGTATTTATGAAACTTTTTTGGTTGATGATGAAATGGAAAAGTTTATTTTAACCTCTCCATCAATTGTGGCAATGAGAGATTTGGCAATAAAAAAAGGGATGGTTTTAATGCACCAAGATGGTTTGATTAAAGTCTTAGAAGGTATAACCACGATAGAAGAAGTGGAAAGAGTGACTGGCGAATAAATGATGATTTATGAATTGGGGACAACTAGGTACTGTGACGCAAAGTTTAGAGTTTTTCCGAGGATTAACCCAGCCAAAGCCAGATTTTCCGAAACTAAGAATAACTCCATGTCCCCAATTCGTAAATCATCATTTAGATTTTATATCTTTATTATAATAAATTATTAAAAATTTGTCAATAGGTTTCGCTAAATGGCTGGTTTTTGCTTAAAATCCTATATAATTTTGTTTTTTTTATTTTTTTTGTTACCAAGTTTTATTTTAGCACAAAACCTTTTAATTGTTGAGGTTCAAATTTCAGGAGATAACCCAGATAATGATTATATTAAAATTTACAACTCTGAAAGTCAAGTGATAGACATTTCTGGCTATAGATTAAAAAAAAGATCTTCTCCAGGCAGTGAATCTTCAATTAGAGTTTTCCCAGAAGGGAGTAAAATTTTAGCTAATGATTTTTTTGTTTGGGCAAATTCGAAAAATAATTATTATTTTACAATTAACGCTAACACTTGGAGCAGTGCTACGTTGGCTAAAAATAATAGCATTGCTTTATTAAACCCTAAAGGAGAGATTATTGATGCTGTGGCTTGGGGAGAAAGCCAAAACCCTTTTGTTAAAGGACTTCCCTTTCCAGAAAACCCAGCTCAAAACCAACAATTAAAGAGAAAAACCATAAACGAAAAATACCAAAATACAGATAATAATCGCCAAGATTTTTTTCTTTCTGATTTTAAAAAAGAGGCGGCAATAAAAGAACCGAAAGAAGAAGTTCAAAAAGATTCAACCACAACTCCAGAAAAAATCCAAGAAAATAAAGATAATAATTTTTTGGAAGAAAAAATTAATTATCCCTCAGGTATTTTTTTTAATGAAATTTTGCCAAATACAAAAGTAGGCGAAAGAGACGAAGAAAAAGAATATATTGAAATTTTCAACCAAAATGATTTTGAAGTTGATTTAAGCAATTGGAAAATAACAGATACGATGGGCAACACAAACAATTTTATTTTAACAAAAGGAGTAAAAATTAAATCAAAAGGGTTCTTGGTTTTTTACCGACCAGAAACAAAGATTACTTTAAACAATGACGTTGATGGTTTAAAGCTTTTAGATCCAAATGGGAAAATTGTCGATGTTGTGAATTATCAAAAAGCGCCCCGAGGCAGGTCTTATAATAAAACAAGAGATGGTTGGTTTTGGAGTAACACCTTGACGCCCGGTTCAGAAAACGTTATCTCAAAAACAAAAACTGTTGAAGAAAACCAAAATAACTCTCTAAAAGAAAGTGTGGATTCTTCTGAAAAAAGTTTAGAAAAAGAAGTCCCCACATATATAGCTAGCCTTAAAGAATCTTCAAAAAAAGAAAAAAATAATTTTTTGCCCTTTATTACTGCCTTTACAACCGCCTTATTTTCTGGAATAATAATCTTGATATTGAAAAACAAAATAAAAAAAGATTTTTCCTAATTTATTTCCCTTTTTTAACATTAATACAAAAATAAAAAATTTTTATTACATTTATGAGTGGTCATTCTCATTGGGCAGGAATTAAACATAAAAAACAATTAGCAGACCTCCAAAAAGGAAAGGTTTTTTCTAAATTGGCTAAAGAAATAGAAATTGCTGCCAGAAGCGGAAAAAATCCAGAAATGAACCCAAAGTTAAGAATGGCAATTGAAAAAGCTAAAGAAGCAAAAATGCCTTCAGAAAATATTGAAAAAGCCATTAAAAGGGGCTGCGGAGAATTAAGTGGTGAAAAATTAGAAGAAATATTATTTGAAGCTTATGGGCCAGGTGGTATAGCTATTATTATTGAAGGAATTAGTAATAATAAAAACAAAGCCTTAAACGAAATAAAACAAATTTTAAACCAAAACGGAGGAAAGTTGGTTAGCGAAGGCGCTATTAAATGGATGTTTGAAAGAAAAGGATGTATTGCGATTAAAATTTCCAATTTTCAAAATAAAGATGAGTTAGAAATAACAGCGATAGAGGCAGGGGCTGAAGACCTTTATTGGCACGATGATATTTTGGATGTTTATACAAAGGTTGAGGACTTAGAAAAAGTTAAAAAGAATTTAGAAGAAAAAGGCGTTAAAATTGAGTCTTGTTCTTTGGATTGGGTACCTAAAGAAAAAATTCAGGTAGAAGAAAAAACCAAAGAAAGCTGCCAAAAACTTTTTGAAGCACTAGATGAAAATGAGGCGATCCAAGAAATTTATTCTAATTTGAAGATCTAAAATGAAAACAAGGCTTAAAAAAAGAAAAAAAACTAATCATTTATATGCAAAAGGACGAAGATTTGAATATCAAGCAATGTCTGTTTTAAAAAAAATGGGGTTCCAAGTGGTTTTTCGTACACCCCAATCAAGAGGATTGTTTGATATCTTTGCTCTGCGCGGTAATCCTTTAACAAAAAAATTAGAAGAAGCTAGATATATTCAAGTGAAAGCCTCCCGGTCTTCTTTACCAATAAAAACAATCGTTCCTAAGCAAGAAAGAGAAAGAATAATAAAAAACAAAGAGGTGGTATTCCTTGGTAAAAAAACCTTTTATGAAATTTGGATTAAAAGGTTAAATAAAAAATGGGATATTTATCGTTTAAATTGGGAGATCAAAGATTTTGAACATTGTCCCAAACACCAACAAAGATGGCTTACCTCTTGACAAGGCTTTTTGAAAAATTATAATGAGCAATAGATTATAAAATACCCTTATTCAAAAAAATTAAAAAGTAAGGGTTTATAAGGTCGAAGAAAAAAAATAAAATTTTTAAAGAACACAAAAAATTTTGTGCTCTTAAATAAAATATGATCTACGACGAGGAAAATTTCGACGTATTTAATGAAGATGAAGAAGATGAAAATGAAGATGAAGAAGAAGGATTTCTTGCAGATGAAAATGATCAAGATGAAGAAGATTTAGAAGATTTTGATGAATAAAAACAGCCCCTTGAGGGGTTGTTTTTTATCTGTTCTTTTTTTCAATTTTTACTAAAAAATATTTTTTCTTGCCTGCTCTTAATAAAACTTCAGAATTTTGAAAATCTTTTTCTTGAACAATAAAATTAGGATCATTAATTCTTTTTTTATTTAAATAACCTCCTCCCTGAGCAATTAATCTTTTTCCTTCGGAAACTGATTTTACCAATCCTACCAAAAAGAAAAGTTTTGACAATAAAATTCCGTTTTTTATTTCTTGCCAAGAAAGAAAAAATGTTGGCACAGAAAAATTTTCTATTTTATCTTCTTGTTTGTTAAAAAGTTTTTTAGAAGATTTTTGAACGGCTATTGCTGATTTTAAGCCATGAACCATTTTTGTTGTTTCAAAGGCTAACACCTCTTTGGCTTTTTTAATTTCGCTTCCGCTTAAACTAGCTAATTGATTTACTTCTTCGATTGGTAAAAAAGTAAACAATAAAAGAAATCTCTTGACATCACGGTCGTCGGTATTAATCCAATATTGATAATAATCAAAAGGAGAGGTTAGGTTTTTATCTAACCAAACAGCTCCTTTTTCGGTTTTACCCATTTTTTTTCCTTCAGCAGTTGTGATCAGGGGAAAAGTAATTCCATAAGTATTTTTGTTTTCTAATTTTTTTATTAATTCAATACCCGCCACAATATTCCCCCATTGATCAGAACCGCCCATTTGCATTAAACAATGATAATGTTTAAATTGATACCAAAAATCATAAGCTTGAAGAAGTTGATAATTAAATTCTAAAAATGATAATCCTTTTTCTAATCGCGATTCTATTCCTTCGTGGGTTAACATTCGGTTAACGCGAAAATGAACGCCAAAATCGCGAAGAAATTCTATATAATTCAATTTGGATAGCCAATAAGCATTATTTAAAAGTAATCCCTTTTTTCCCTTAAAATTTAAAAATCTTGAAACTTGTTTTTTAATTAAAGAAATATTTTTTTTAATCGTTTGATAATTCATTAATGGTCGCGCCTTATCTTTGCCGCTAGGATCGCCAATTAAGCCTGTCCCGCCGCCAGCTAGAAAAATAGGTTGATGACCAAATTTTTGGGCCCAAGCCATTACCATTAAAGAAAGTAAATGCCCTATATGCAAACTAGGGGCGGTAGGGTCAAAACCAATATAAAAGGTGATTTTTTGTTTTTCAAAAAGTTTTTTAATTTCTTTTTCGTCAGTAACTTGTTCTATAAAACCCCTATTTTTTAAAATATCGTAAAAATTTTTTTCTTTTTCCATAATAAAGAGTTAAGAAATTTTTATATTCTATAATAAGAAATATTAACAAAAATTGCAAATTTGAATTAAATTAATTAAAATAAAAAATATCAATAAAAAATATGGCTGAAAGAAAATTTTATCGCACCAATTATCAAAAAAAGAAAAAGTGGCGCTGGCTTTTTTTTCTTTTTGGCTTTTTTTTCTTTATTATATTTTTATTTTTGTTGGTGTTTGTGGGGGTTTTTATTTATTATGCTAAAGATTTACCACGACCAGAAAAATTTAGTGAAAGAGAACTTTTTCAATCCACAAAAATCTATGATAGAACCGGTGAAATTGTTTTGTACGAAATTTTTGGAGAAGAAAAAAGAACTTATGTTTCTTTAGATAAAATATCTGACTATTTAAAAAAATCAGTTATTGCTACTGAAGATGCTAACTTTTATCAGCACAAAGGGCTTGATTTTCGAGCAATAGCAAGGGCTATTTTAACTGATCTTAAATTAAAAGAATTAGCCTATGGCGCTTCTACTATACCTCAACAATTAATTAGATCAACTTATCTTAGTACTCAAAAAACAGCGGAAAGAAAAATTAAAGAAGTAATTTTAACATTAGAATTGGAAAGACGTTATTCAAAAGATCAAATTTTTGAATGGTATCTAAACCAAATTCCTTTTGGAAGAAACGCTTATGGAGTAGAGGCAGCTGCTCAAGTTTATTTTGAAAAATCCGCTAAAGACCTTTCTTTGGTTGAAGCTGCCACTTTAACCGCTTTAATTAAAGCGCCTAGTTATTATTCTGATGAAAAAAATTATGAAAGATTATTAGAAAGAAGAAATTTTGTTTTAGAAAGGATGTTTAAAGAAAATTTTATTAACAAGGAAGAATTAGAAAATTCTAAAAACGAACCTTTAAATATTGTTAAGGAAAAATATCAAATTAAAGCCCCTCATTTTGTAATGTATGTGAAAGATTATTTAATTGAAAAATACGGCGAAGACGTTTTAAAAGAAAAAGGATTAAAAGTTTACACCTCTTTAGATTGGGAACTACAAGAATTAGCGGAAAAAATAGTTAAAGAAGGAGCAGAAAAAAACAAAACATATAATGCCCACAATGCCGCTTTAGTAGCTATAAACCCTAAAAATGGAGAAATTTTGGCAATGGTTGGTTCTAAAGATTGGTATGCTACTAGTTCCTATCCTAAAAATTGTACACCAGGAAAAGATTGCCTTTTCGATCCTTATCCTAATGTGGCAATTTCACCGCGTCAACCAGGATCATCTTTTAAACCATTTATTTATTTAACAGCCTTTGAAAAAGGGTATACAGATAAAACAGTTGTTGTTGATGAACCTAAATGTTGGCCCAGTGGAAACAAAGATTGGTGTCCTCAAAATTACGACGGTCTTTTTAGGGGTCCGGTTACTCTTCGCCAAGCTCTTGCCCAATCATTAAATATTCCAGCTGTAAAAGTGTTAGACGAATTAGCAGGTTTAAATGATAGTATTAAAAATGCTCAAAAATTCGGCATCACCACCTTAATTAATCCAAAAAAATATGGTTTAGCTATTGTTTTAGGAGGAGCAGAAGTAAAATTATTAGATATGGTTGTAGGTTATAGCGTTTTTGCCAATGAAGGTATAGCCATATCGCCGGTATCTATTTTAAAAATTGAAGATAATAAAGGAAATTTAATAGAAGAAAATAAAACCACTCCAAAAAGAGTAATTGATACTGAACCGGTTAAAATTTTAAATAGCATTCTTTCTGATAATAATGCGCGAGCTCCAATTTTCGGTTATAAATCCCCAATGTATTTTCCTGATTATCAAGTAGCCGCTAAAACAGGAACTACTCAAGATTATAAAGATGGTTGGATTATTGGTTACACACCTTCGATTGTTGTTGGTGTTTGGGTTGGTAATAATGATAACACTCCAATGTGGAAAGAGCCAGGAATTGTGGTCGCTGGCCCTATTTGGCGATCATTTATGGATAAAATTTTACCGAAATTACCAAAAAAAATTTTTAATCCTCCTTTGTAAAAATTAATTTAAAATTTTTTTTATTTCCTCAACTAATTGTTTTGGAGTATATTGAGTTTTTATTAAATAAGCCCTTACCCCTAAGGCAAAGGCTTCTTTTTTTGTTTTTGGCTTATCATAATTTGAAAAAGCAATAATTGGGATGTCTTGGATATTAAACAAATTTTTTATTTTTTTTAAAAAAGTAATACCATTTTCTTTTGGTATGAGAATATCTAACAAAATAAGATTAGGTTTGTTGCTTTTTAAATAATTAATCGCTTCTTCACAAGAAAAAACCAAATCTACTTCAAAATTTTCTTCCAAAAATTTTTCTTTATACATTTCGCCTAAAATTTTTTCATCCTCAATTATAAGAATTTTTGCCATAAATACCTTTTTTAATTATAATAAAAAGGATATATTTTAGCAAATAAAATAATTATTATGGAATTCTGGGCATTACAATATACAAATAATCAGAATTATTAATATCTTTAATAACTACTGGTTTTTCTTGATTGTTATTTTCTGAATTATTAATCCCTAAAAAAATTTCAGAACTATTAATAACTGATAAACCATAAGATAAAAATTTTTCATTAAAAGAAATTTCTTTTTCTTTACTTTTAATTTTTCCTTTTAAAAAAGATTGGTGTTCACCATAATCAAGACTTTTACTTAAAATCTCAATTTCTTCTTTTTGAGGATTAATTTTTAATGTAACAGTATTGTCTTTACCACTAAAAAGAGCGGCAATTTTTAATTGGTTTAAAAAATCATTTCTATTAACGATAATTTGATTATCAAATTTATTAGGAATAATATCTTGATAATTTGGATATTCACCATCAATTAACCTTGAAGTTAAACAAATTTCAGAGTGTTTTAATTCTTTCATTTCTTTTTCAATTAAAATATGATCTGGTGAAGGATAAATTTTAATTCTCTCTTTTTTTTGTTTAAAAATATTTATAATTTCTTTAGCTGTTTTTTGGGGTAGAATAAAAGATACTTCACTATTAATTAAATTAAAAACAGTATTCATTTTTTGGGTAAATAATGTTTTTTCTCCTAAACGAAAAGAGTCAGTGGCTACTAATTTAATATAATCTTTATTAATTACAACATAAACACCTGTAAATTCTGGTTTAGTTTGAGAAAGAGAGGCAATATCAACAACTTGTTCTAATCCTTGACAAAAATATTCACTATTTAATTCGATATAATAATCTTTATTTGTTTGAGGGAAAATAGGAAAATCTTCAATAGGAAATGTTTTAATTTTTTCAATATATTCACCACATCTTACAATTAAAAAATCATTTTCTTTTTTAATTTCAACTTGTTTATTGGGTAATAAATTTATAAAATTACTAAATAAATAATTAGGCACTAACACTTCTCCTTCTTTTTCTATTTTAGCTAAACCCCACCATTGAATACCAATTTCTAAATTAGTTGAAGATAAATTTAAAAAGTTCTTTTTAGCACTTATTAAAACATTATTTAAAACTGGTAAATTAATTGTTTTTAAAGAAACTTTTTCAATTAATTTCAATCCTTCTTTTAATTTTTCTTGTAAGATAAATAATTTCATAATATTTTTATTTTACTATTATAATGTAAGATTTTTTAAAATAAAATATTTTTTTTACCTTTATTTTATTATAAAAAAAAGTGGAAAAAGTTATTAATAATAATAGAAAATTTTTTAAATTTAAGAAATATAATTTTTTAAAACAATTTTTCCTTAAAATAATATAATTTTTTTCCACATGTAATTAACAAATTAATAATCGTATAATTTTTGTTTTATATTATTTATTTCTTCAACTAACTTGGAATTATTTTCTAATTCTTTTTCTATTTTTTCACAGGCATAAATAGCAGTGGAATGATCTTTTCCTTTAAATTTTCTACCAATAGTAGGAAAAGAGTATTTTAATTCTTTTCTTAATAAATACATCGCGATTTGTCGAGCTGAAACGATTTCTTTTTTTCTTGAATTACTTAAAATATCCCTTTCTTTTAAATCGTAAAAATCAGCTACTATTTGAATTAATTTTCGCGGATTTGCGGTTTTTTTAGGGGTTATTAAAAAGTTTTCTAATAACGATTTTGTAATTTCAATTGTTGGGGGTGTATTATTTAATTTTTGGTAAGCAATTAATTTATTTAAGCAACCTTCTAATTCTCTAATATTTTTTTGAATATTATTTGCGATATAGTGATAAATTTCATCAGAAAAATCAACCATTTTTTCTTTAGCTTTTGATTTTAAAATAGCTACTCTAGTTTCAAAATCAGGAGTGTTTATATCGGTTAACATTCCTCCTTCAAATCGGGATCTTAATCTTTCAGTTAAAGATGGAATCACTTTTGGCGGACGATCCGAAGAAATAATTATTTGTTTGTTTTTTTCATAAAGATTATTAAAAATATGGAAAAATTCTTCTTGAGTTTTTTCTTTACCCGCTAAAAATTGAATATCATCAATAATTAAAACATCTATTTGTCTGTATTGTGTTTTAAGAGATTCCATTTCTTGATTTCTAATCGCGGTAATTACATTAGAAGTAAATTTTTCTGCTGGGATATATTTAATTTTTTTATCATTAAAATTTTTAACAATAGTATTACCAATAGCTTGAAGTAAATGGGTTTTTCCCAATCCTACTCCTCCATAAATAAACAAAGGATTATAAACAGATCCTGGATTATTTACTACTGCTTGAGCAGCGGCATAAGGAAGTTCATTAAAAGGACCAACAATAAAATTGTTAAAATTATATTTTGGATTAAGGTTTGTTTCTCTATCAATTTTAAATTCAATAAATTCTAATTGGTTATTATTAAAAAATTCTTCTTTATTGTTTATTATTTTTCCTTCTTGTTTGCCAACAATATATTTTATGGTTTTTATTTCTTCATTTAAGGTATGAATGATTTGAAAAATCATTTTATTATATTTTTTTTCTAACCATTCTTTAGCAAAAAAATTAGGAACAGAAATAAAAACCTCACCTTCGTTAATTTTTAAAATACTAGTATTTTTAAACCAAGTAGAAAAATTAGCTGGTGAAATATTTAGCTGAATTTGAGCTAAAACCGCTTGCCAAAGTTCTTCTTCATTCATATTTGTTGTAAATAATTTATTAAAAACTTAAAATTTTTGAATTGTTTTTGTATATTTTTATTATAATGAATCTTAAGAAAATGTAAAATAAATTAAAAAATTTTTTAATTGTTAAAAAAATGTGTAAAAAATGTTAATTTCTTTTAAGGTTGTTTTAAAAATTTTAATAAAAGGGTTTAATTTTTTTTATATAAATTTTTATATAATTTCCCCACAAGATCAAAAACATATTGGAAAACTCCAAGGTTTAAACTTATAGAGTTTTTTAATCATATATCCATTCATTGCCCTGAGAAGCTAAGAGATCTAATCCAAATAGATGCCATTAATACCAAAAGAGTCTATTTTCCTTTTAATTTTAATAATCAAAGTCCTTTACAATACCTAATAAATAACATAAACAACTTTGGATTTTCCAGAATGTTAGTATCTTATGCATCCCTTTGCAAAACTGAAAATAATTGATAAAATAAAATAAGGTTGTAGGTAAAATTTTGTTTTATTATTATTTAATAATATGATATAATTTTTAAAAAGGTCGGAAATTTATTATATAAATATATAAATAAATAATAATAAATAATAAATTTAATAATAAATAAGTGTTTATTTATGGAAAACAATCAAGAGAATCAATCAAAAAATTTACCAGAAGAAAATTTTAAAAATGGTAAAAAAATTTCTTTTCTTCAAAAAAAGGTCAGCAATTTAAGATTTTTTATCTATGTTTTCTTAGCTTCGTCAATTTTACTCACCTTAGTTATTCTTCTTTTGATTTATTCCAGTTACATTGAACCGCCATTTGAGACCTACTATTCATTTCCCTCGAAAAACAAAGAAGCGTCTTTATATTTGTCCCCTCCTGAAGGTCATTATAAAATAGGAGATGAATTTACTGTTGATGTAATAATGAATACTGCTGGAAACAATGTAAATGCAGTAGCTGCCTATTTAAGTTATGCCAAAGATAAATTAGAAGCCATTTCCATTGATACTAGCAATTCAGTATTCAATATTAAATGGGAAGAGTTGATTAATCCTTTGGAAGGAAAAATTAAAATTGGTTTATCAATCCCAACGCCGGGCGTGAATGTTTACAACGGAAAGGTGGCAACAATCAAATTTAAAGCCAAAGATAAAACTCTTGGTTTATGGGAAAATATTTATTTTGATTTTTCCAAAGATTCTAACCTATTTTCTGCTGTTTTTCTTGACGATATGAAAGGGACAAACATTTTGAAAAAAACGCGAGGAGCAAAAATAATAATTGAATAATAATTTTTAATTAAAAATTAAAATGGGGAAAATAAGCAAAATTATTTTTTTAATAATTCTATCATTAACTGTCCCTTTTGCTGTTTCTGCTACTTTAGTGGGAAACACTAACAACGCGGTATTGGGATTTTCTATTACCGGCACTGTCCCTTTTGAAACAGGAACTTTTAAAACAGGAGTATCATTTTCATTAGATTTATATGTCAATACCGCCGGCCAAGGAGTTAATGCCGTTGCTGCCTATATTAATTACAATCCCAGTTTGTTTTCTGTAGAAAATATTGATTACACTGGTTCTCTTTTTCCTTTGCAATGGGAACATTCCACCAGTTCAGGAAAAATCGTGATTGGTAGAAGTGTTTCTGGCGCTAATACCGTCAATAGTACCAATGCCAAAATTGCCACCATTACTTTAAAAGGGTTGGCTGATACGTCACCCAGTTCTGACAATTTCACTTTTGATTTTTCTCCCGGCGATACTACCAAATCAGCAGTTTTTTTAGGTGGAAGCCAAGGAGGAACTTATATTTTGAGCGGTGTTTATAATGCCAAAATTTCTTTAGACGGTACTCCACCGCCAAATGTTTCCAATTTCATCGCTACTGCCGGCGATGGTCAAATTTCTTTGAGCTGGACCAATCCTGCCAGTAGCGATTTTGTTGCTGTGATGATTTTAAGAAAAACCGGTTCCTATCCAGTAAATATTAGTGATGGAACAGTTGTTTATAATGGCAATGGCACAAGCTATATTGATGCTGGTTTAACTAGCGGTACGACTTATTATTATAAAGCTTTTTCTCGCGATGCCGTTAATAATTATTCAAATGGAGTTCAAGCTTCAGCTACTCCTCGGGATAGCACTCCTCCCGGTCAAATTACTACCCTAACTGCTACTGCCTTAACCGCTCGAGAAATAAGATTAAATTGGACAGCGGTAGGGGACGATGGTAATGTTGGGACAGCAAGTAGTTACGATATTAGATATTCCACAGCAGTTATTACCAGTGCTAATTTTTCCTCAGCCAACCAAGCGAGTAATCCACCAACTCCTAAAATTAATGGAAGTTCAGAAACATTCACCATTTCAGGACTTTCCGGAGATACCACTTATTATTTTGCCATTAAAGCCATTGATGAGTCTGGTAATAGTTCTCTTCTTTCTAATGTAGTTAGCGCTAAAACATATAAAACTGCTGATTTAAATTATAATGGGGTTGTCAATATGCAAGATGCCAGTATTTTAATGTCTTATTGGGGTAGAACTGATAGACCGGTGGCTGATTTAAATCAAGATGGCTATGTCAATATGCAAGACGCTAGCATAATGATGGCTCAATGGGGATAAATTTTATTATTTACTAAAAAAGGTCGCTGAAAGAAAATAAATATAATTAAAAAATATGTCAAAAAAAACATTGTATAAGTTTTTTTCATTTTTTTCTTTAGTGTTGTTTGGCTGTTTTTTTATGAATAGTTTTGTTTTGGCGGGCAGTGCTACGCTTTATTGGGATCCTAACACTGAACCTGATTTAGCCGGTTATAAAATTTATTATGGCACTTCTCCCAGAACGGGTAGTGATCCAAACGTTTGCGGTCTTTGCGGTTATTCCAATAGGGTTGATGTTGGCAAAGTTACTACTTACACTCTTAACAATCTTACTAATGGCCAAACCTATTACTTTTCAGTTACTGCTTACGATACTTCTAACAATGAAAGCGCTTTTTCTAACCAGGGAAGTAAATATATTACTGCGACCAAAACTGCTGATTTAAATCAGGATGGCTATGTCAATATGCAAGATGCCAGTATTTTAATGTCTTATTGGGGCAGGACTGATAGACCAGCGGCTGATTTAAATCAGGATGGTTATGTCAATATGCAAGACGCCAGTATTATGATGAGTCAATGGGGATAACTTCATTAATTAAAAGTTAAAACTAAATTAATATAAATTAAAAAATATGGAAAAGAAAATCTTAACAACAATATTGATGTTAATTATTTTTTCGCTTTTGGCTTTAGAAGCAACAGAGGCGGCTTTAGTTGGCAACACTAATCAGGCTACTCTTTCTTTAAATCCTCAAACCGGTAATTATCAAGCTGGTCAAAGTTTTTCAGTTGACCTTACAGTTAATACCAATGGTTTAGCTGTCAATGCCATTGCTGCCTATATTAACTATAATCCCAGTTTGTTTTCTGTAGAAAATATTGATTACACCGGTTCTCTTTTTCCCTTGCAATGGGAACATTCCACCAGTTCAGGAAAAATCGTGATTGGTAGAAGTGTTTCTGGCGCTAATACTGTCAATAGTACCAATGCCAAAATTGCCACCATTACTTTAAAAGGATTGGCCAATACCTCTCCTACCTCAGACAATTTCAATTTTGATTTTTCCCCAGGCAATACTACCAAATCAGCTGTTTTTTTAGGAGGGGCTCAGGCAGGAACCTATGCGTTAAGTGGTGTTTATAATGCTCGTTATAGTATCACTGGCGGTAGCGCAACGTGTAGTAATCTTTCTTTAGTTAGTAGTTCAGTTTCTCCTTCTTCAGTTAATGCTGGTGAATCTTACACTATCACTTGTGATTACGGAAAAACAACCAATGCTATTAATGTTAATGTTGGCTCGGGCAGTTGTTCGTTTAGAGATTTTTACGGCACAGCAGCCAGATTTAACTGCACCGCTGGTAATACTGCCGGTACTTTTAGCAATTACTGCACTCTTTTTAATATTGCACCTGATTATTATTGCGCCAGAACAGATAAAATTAATAACTTAGTCGTTGTTTCTTCTTCTTCAGGTCCTTCTCCAACCCCAACCCCAACACCAACACCAACGCCAACCCCCACGCCAACGCCAACTCCCACGCCTACTCCCACACCAACGCCAACTTCCACACCAACTCCCACGCCAACTCCCACACCTACTCCAATGCCTTCAACTCAGGTTATTACTAAAGTTCTCTATTTTGGTGTGAAAGATTCAGAAGTAAGCTTGCTTCAAAAATTTTTAGCAAAAGATAAAAATATTTATCCTGAGGGTTTGATTACAGGTTATTTTGGTCCAGCTACTGAAAAAGCAGTTCAGCGTTTTCAATGCAAATATAATATTTTATGTTCTGGTTCTTCATTTACCAATGGTTACGGTGTAGTTGGTCCAAAAACAAAAGAAAAATTAAACCAACTTTATGGCACTGCTGTATCTGAAGAACAATTAATTGCTCAATTAAAAGAACAAATTAGAATTTTACAAGAACAAATAAAAGCGCTATCAGAAAAAATAAATCAATTATTACAGCAAAAAGTTAAATCTCTATAAATAAAAATTTTTCTTCAGAGATAGGGTAAGAAGAATTGCTATTTTTTTGGTACCTTTTACTCAAGAGGAGGAAAGGATATTTAGTTATTGATCAAAAAAAATTTGTGGCAAATTCCAAGAAACGACTTTGGAGAAATTATTTTAAGGTTGATTCTTCTTGACAATATCATTTTTATTAATAAAATAAAAAATAGAAATTAGCACTCAAAGGTCGAAACTGCTAAAAAATAATATCAATTTGCGAATGATATGGGAATGCTGCGAATATAGGAATAAATTTCGCTCCATTCTAATATAAATTCGCAATATTCAAATTTTATTTATGAAAATAAAGCCATTATCAGATCATATTTTAATTGAACCTATTAAAGAAGAAGAAAAAACTAAAAGCGGTATTTTATTGCCAGAAACCGCTGACAAAGAAAGACCCGAACAGGGAAAGGTTATTGCCGTGGGGCCTGGCAGAAAAACCTCTTCTGGCAAAATTGTGCCCTTGGAAATAAAGGTGGGCCAAAGGGTATTATTTACCAAATACGGTCCCAATGAAATAAAGGTCGATGATAAAGAATATTTAATTGCAAAAGAAGAAGACATCCTTGCTATTCTTGAGTAAACTCAAGATTAGAATTTCTTTTGCAAAGCAAAAGGTTTATGGCAAAACAAATAAAATATTCTGAAGAAGCAAGAAAAAAATTAAAAATAGGCGTTGATAAATTAGCCAACGCGGTTACAGTTACCTTAGGTCCCAAAGGTCGCAATGTAGTTTTAGACAAGGGTTTTGGCGCGCCTACTATTACTAATGATGGCGTTTCTATAGCTAAAGAAGTTGAGTTAGAAGACAAAATAGAAAATTTAGGAGCTGAAATTGTTAAAGAGGTAGCGGAAAAAACCAATGATGTGGCTGGTGATGGTACCACTACAGCTGTTTTGTTAACCCAGGCAATTATCCACGAAGGATTAAAAAATGTAGCAGCTGGCGCCAATCCTTTGGCAATAAAAAGAGGGTTAGATAAGGGTTTGGAAGCTGTTATTGATAATTTAAAAAAGATTTCCAGACCTGTTTCTACAAAAGAAGAAATTGCTCAAGTGGCTACCATTTCAGCTGAAAATTCAGAATTAGGAAATTTAATTGCTGAAGTAATGGAGGAAGTTGGCAAAGATGGAGTGGTGACAGTAGAGGAATCAAAAACATTTACTATTCAAAAAGAAATTGTTAAAGGTCTGCAATTTGATCGGGGCTATGTTTCTCCTTATATGATCACTAACGTGGAAAGAATGGAAGCTGTTTATGAAGATCCTTATATTTTGATTACTGATCGTAAAATTTCTTCTATTCAAGAAATCTTGCCGGTTTTGGAAAAAGTGGCTCAAACCGGGAGAAAAGAATTAGTTATTATTGCCGAAGATATTGATGGAGATGCCTTGGCAACTCTGGTTGTTAATAAATTAAGAGGCATTTTTAACACCCTAGCTGTTAAAGCCCCTGGTTTTGGTGACAGAAAAAAAGAAATGCTTCAAGATATTGCTGTGGTTACTGGCGGCGAAGTTATTTCTGAAGAAGTGGGTTTGAAACTAGAAAATATAAAAATTGAACAATTTGGTTCAGCGAGAAAAGTGGTGGCAACTAAGGAGAATACTACCATTGTTGAGGGTAAGGGCGATAAAGGAAAAATTGAAGCGAGAATAAAGCAGATTAGAAAAGAAATTGCAGAAACCGAGTCAGAGTTTGACAAAGAAAAACTACAAGAAAGATTGGCAAAGTTAGTTGGAGGGGTGGCTGTTATTAAAGTAGGAGCAGCCACTGAAGTTGAGCAAAAAGCTCGTCAACATAAAACTGAAGATGCTTTAGCTGCTACCAGAGCGGCAATTGAAGAGGGAATTGTGCCGGGCGGTGGCGTGGCTCTTTTAAGATGCCAGGAGGCTTTGGAAAAAATAAAATTAGAGGGTGAAGAAAAAATTGGTTTGGAGATTTTAAAAAAGGCATTAGAGGCGCCAATAAGAAAAATTAGTGAAAATGCTGGTATTGATGGTGCTGTAACTGTATCTGAAATAAAAAAGAAAGGATTAAATGAAGGTTTTAATGCTCAAACCATGGAATATCAAGATTTAGTAAAAGCGGGTATTATTGATCCGACAAAAGTGGTAAGATCAGCTTTACAAAACGCTTTGTCAGCAGCTTCTATGCTTTTAACTACAGAAGCGGTAGTAGCGGAAAAACCAGAAGAAAAAGAAAAGAACGCAAAAATGTCTAATGCTGGATACGACGAGGAATACTAATTAAAAAAATGATAGAACTTGAAAAGCCCCCTCAGGGGGCTTTTCAAGTTTTTTTAAAAATAGTGTATAATGAAAAAGAAAGGTCTAAATAAAAATAATAAAATTATTTTTTAAAAATATGACAATTTTATTAATTTCAGGAATTATTTTATTTTTACTCGCCTTGTGGGTTGCGGTTAGCTACAATCGATTTATTGTTTTGATTAATAGAACCAAAGAGGCATGGTCAGATATTGAAGTTCAATTAAAAAGAAGATATGATTTGATTCCTAATTTAGTGGAAACAGTTAAAGGCTATGCAACTCATGAAAGAGAATTGTTTGAAAAAGTGACCGAAGCCAGAGCAAAAGCAATGGGTGCTCAAACAATGAAAGAACATGCGGAAGCGGAAAATTTTTTGTCCCAAGCATTAAAATCATTGTTTGCCGTGGCAGAAAATTATCCTGATCTTAAAGCTTCTACTAATTTTTTGGAACTCCAAAGAGAAGTAACCGACACTGAAGACAAAATTCAGGCAGCCAGAAGGTTTTATAACGGCAATGTTAGAGATTTAAACATTATGATTGAAAGCTTTCCTGCTAACATTATTGCTTCTATGTTCAATTTCAAGAAAGCAGAATTTTTTGAGATTGAAGAAACGGAAAAAGAACCGGTTAAAGTAAGTTTTTAATTTTCTAATTATTAAGAGGCTATGGCTAATTTATATACTCATGCCGAATCTAATATGCGTAAGACATGGTTGTTAATGACCAGCTTTTTGATATTTGTTATTTTTTTGGGTTGGATTTTTAGTTATTTGTTAGAAGATCAAATTTATTTAATTATCGCTGTTTTTTTAGCATTTTTCCAAAGTTTTTTTAGTTATTGGTATTCTGATAAAATTATTTTGGCAATGACAAAAGCAAAACCGATTGAAAAAAACGATCATCCACAGTTATATCGGATTGTTGAAAATCTTTGCATTGCTGCTGGACTGCCCTTGCCAAAAATTTATATTATTGACGAAGCACAACCCAACGCTTTTGCCACCGGCAGAAATAAAAACCATGCAGTAGTGGCAGTAACCAGAGGTCTTTTGGAGAAATTGGAGAAAACTGAATTAGAAGGAGTTATTTCTCATGAATTAGCCCATATTGGTAATAAAGATATGTTGTTGCAAACAGTGGTGGTAATTTTGGTTGGTATAATAGCAATGCTTTCTAATTTCTTTTTAAGAATTAGTTATTGGGGGGGGAGACGAGATGAAAAAGAAAGAGGATCAATTGGTGCTGTTTTAATGTTTTTGGGGATAATCGCTGCTATTTTGGCGCCTTTGGCTGCTACTCTAATTCAATTAGCCATTTCCCGAAAAAGAGAATTTTTAGCCGATGCCACGGGCGCTTTACTTACGAGGTATCCTGAAGGATTAGTCAGGGCTTTGGAAAAAATTGCTTCTGACCCCAATCCTTTGAGAGTGGCTTCTAATTCTACTGCTCATTTATTTATCGCAAATCCTTTTAGAGGAAAACAAGCCCTTGGCTGGTTGGCTAAATTATTTATGACTCATCCGCCAATTCAAGAAAGAATCAAAGCTTTAAGGGAAATGTCAATTTAATTCAAAAATCAAATACCAAGATGCAAAATGAAAGTGTAAAATGCAAAAAGAATTTAATAATTTTGAATTTTGATTTGTCATTTTAATTTTTGCATTTTGAATTTTTATCATGTTGTGTCCCTATTGCAAAATAAAATTAGAAAAAGCCATTTTTTATAAAACGGAAGTGGATTATTGTCCTAGATGTCTTGGTCTTTTTTTTGAAGAAGACGAACTCAGACAGGCAAAAGATGAAAAAGATAAAAATTTGGCTTGGTTGGATATTGATTTATGGAAAGAGTTAAGGAAATTTAAAATTTCTTATGGCATTAGATTATGCCCGGCTTGTCGCTTGCCTCTTTATGAAGTTTATTACGGAGATTCTGGCATTATTGTTGATGTTTGTAATTTATGTCATGGCATTTGGTTAGATAGAGGAGAGTTTAAGAAAATTATAGATTATCTTAAAGAAAAAGCTGATTGGATACTATTACATCAATATGGCAAAGCCTTAAAAGAAGAATTTTGGGAAATTTTTATGGGACCTGAAAGTTTTAGAGAAGAAGTAGTAGATTTTTTAATTATTTTAAAGCTTTTAAATTATAAATTTTTAAGCCAACACACTTTTTTGAAAAAAATAATTTCACTTCTTCCGCGTTAAATATTTTTTTAATGGAAGGGTGCGAGAGTGGTTTAATCGGACGGCCTGGAGAGCCGTGGCCCTTTATGGGTCGCGTGGGTTCGAATCCCACCCCTTCCGCCAATTTACAATTTTGGAGTTTTGAATCAGTATAACAAAAGTGAACTGATTTAACTATGGACATCCGGTAAATCTTTTTCATCATGCGCTAAAATATTGATATATTTCTTGATTCTCTTGTCATTATAAATCTTAACGGGTTGTTGTATTTCAAAAAAAGATCTTTTTACGTTTAAGTTTATCAAAGTAAGAATCCAAAAAGTTACCAAGGAGGTTTATCTGTCTTAAAATTATACTCTCTTTTTCTTTATACTCTTCCATCAGATCTGTTTCATTGATTAACGCCAACAAATCTCTGATAACAAATAGCTTGATATGTAAAATTGCAAGCCGATCTATAATCATTCCGGGACTCTCAGCGTAGAACTGTTCTTGAGAATCAAGTGGCACAACCTGCATTTGTTTTGTAATCTCGGTATCAATTTCCTTAATTAGATCGTTCCTAATTTGATTATTTTTATCTATCTCTTGTTTAACGCCAGCAATATGTTTTGGACCAAACTCTACCATTCTCGCGGAGTCTTCAAGGTTCCACAATTTTCGATTTGTTTCGATGTTTGATCTGATTAAGTTAATTAATCGAGCTTTAGGCTTAAGATCAGAAGCAACTGATTTACCATCAAGAAAATCAGAAAAGATATTTGATATTGTTTTAAAGTCAAGCATATTATTAATTATCAAAGTTCTCGACAAAACTCACATTAGAGAATCTCTTAAGAGAATAATCAAAAACCGCCTTATTTTTATAATATGAGTTCGGGAACAGTCTAACCCGCTTTCCGAGCAGTGTTGCGCCTATGGCTATATGCAACCTATCAGTGTTCACTTGTTCGTATTTTTGCAGTATACTGATTAACTCGTTAAGAGTTTTTGTAGCATACCCGTTATGGGAAAGATCGATATTTGATTCCGGTAATGTGTGTAATATCGATTCTTTATCTGAACGAAAGCTATTGAGAATACCTTTCCCTGTAGGCGTTAGAGGAAATGTATTGTAAAACGCACAATCATGCCACAGATACACCTTGCCATGTGTAAGTTTATCTTCTAAAAACTTTGCAGACACTTTTTCACGACAAAAAACTGTTAGCTTGCTTGAAATATTATTTAGGACTTCAATTTGCTTTTCGCCAAATATTGTGTGCGGAAGAATAATTATCTTATCGTATAAAGCCGGTTTCTTTATTAGAAAATCTCTAACATTAGAATAATAGTCAACAAGATTTCCGCCGCCGTCTATAAATAAAACATTATTATATTTTGGAGAGGAAATATCTACATAGTGCTCTGAAATATTAAGCGACGATAACAATGTTTTTGTCCCATGCCAAATAAGGGAATCACCATAATTACCAGGAAATCGAAAAAAGTCGATGTTGGTATTTTTATATTTATTCAAATATTTTCTTAAATCAATTTCTCTCATATATTTATTTTAAAAAATTGCAGATGCGTTCCGTGAAGCCGTTCAAATTATTCGGGTCCGCAAAATAATCGAGAGTCTGTTTTTCTTTTTCTATTATTACTTTTAATGATTTGTCTACAGATTTTTTCACCAATTTCATTTCAACCCAAAACGAGTTAAAAATTCCGAAATGACATATTTTAATTGCCGTTCTCAGAGTATCAGCCTTCAAGTTAACGTGTCTCTGATAACCTCTCAAAAAATATTTTGTTCTGATAAAGTTTTTATCATGAAACGAACCGCTAAAACATGTATTTATAATTACTTTGGCTAATTCATAATATATGGATCGGCGACAACTATGATCAAAATCGTAAATCATTTTTATCTTTTCATCTTTTATGCAAAGATTGCCAGGATGAAAATCGCCGTGAATCAAAGCTACTCCACCCAAATTAAATTTTTCTGGTAAAATCTTTTTAAGATAACGGATCTTTGTCATTAGATTAGAAATTACTAACCCACTGTACCTATTTGTTATTCTTTTATTGTGCAGTTTATATAATAAAAGACGCATCTGCCTTAGAGGTAATAATGTCGTTTTTCTGAGTTTAAAAATTTCGAGGTTATTTTCGCCAGATGTTTTAATTGAGTATCCATGCATTTTCCCCAAAAAATCTCCCATCTCATAATATAATTCTTTTTGCCACTTTTTTATCTTAGGGATAACAATATAAGGAAATACAATAAAAACCTTGTCGCCCATAACTAAATGGTCGTTTCCTTCCACATTATTGATTCTTATTAAAACAGGAATATTCCCCTTCTTAAAAAAGAGTTCTGTTTTAGCAGTAGAAATAACTGTTTCTAATTTATCTTTTGGGTATATCTTAACGAAATACCTTGATTTATCTGTAATAAATTTATAACAATCACTGGAAAAACCATCATTTATTTTAGACACGTGCTTTAGATGTCCCAAATTAAAATTTATACAGACAGATTGGGCTAAATTGATTTTCATAAAATAAATGGGGTGGTTATTTTAATCTACATATAAAGATTTTGGGACGAAGGTATGCATTAACTGAAGTGAGAAATTTTAATCCCACTGTTTTTATAATCTTAAATTTTGATTTCAATATAATTTCTTTCAATATTTTATGCTCACTCGTGTAAACAGCTAGTCTGCCCCTATGATTTAAAGTTTCTTGGCAGTATTCGATAAAACACTGATAAAGTTTTTCCAAGTTTTCATCTTTTGAGATAGACATGCCGAACGGTAAATCAGACGTGATGACATCAAATTTACCCAAATCTGGCTTGTCAAAAATGTCTTTTTCTTTTAGTTGTATTCTTTTAATTAATCCCGCCTTCCTTATATTTTGATATGCTAACGAAAGCATTTTTTTATTATTATCAAAACCAATTAACTGTTTTAAGTTCGGATAACATTGGGCAGCTTCTATCAGTAACGTAGCGGTGCCTGAAAAAATGTTTAAATAGGAACTCATGTGCTCCAAACCGCATAAAGAGTTTATCGCGTACGCAATTGTTGGATTTATCGCGCCGCTTATATGTCTCATCTTATAATCCCTAAGAGATAACGGCCTAGGCGTAATTTCGGCACCGATCTCCCAGATTCCTTCTGTTTTTATGATGTGTATTTTCAAATCAGCTTCTTCTTTTTCTGTAAGCTTATATGTATCTTCAATATACTTAGCGATACTACAAATATTGGGAGAATCTAAACCGGCACAGATTATTTTGAATGTTTTGAATTTACTCTTCTGATTCTCAAGGATTAAAGCAACAATATCTCCTAAAATAGATTTGTGATTTGAAATATAACGTGGATTATATCTAGAGTCCCGCGTCACAATATACACTCGCAGAATGCTTCGAAGGTTTGCGAATTTTATAAAATCACTCGCGAAGTTAGAATAAATAAAATCCCCATAAAGCGGTTCTCTCCTTTCTCTAATAATATTAAACCTTGAATATTGACTTATTTCATCTAAGACAACTTCTTTTAAACCAGTTACAAAAGCCAATTTTATTTCTAATTTAGGTTTATTCATACATGTAGTTTAATCATATTAAAAACTTCATTAACAGTTATTCTTTCCATACAAAATTCTTCACAGCAAGCTATTTCTTCTATTCTTGTACTGTGTTTACATAGTTTGTGCCTATTTTTGTCATAAATAGGAACGGTATTCTCTGACATATGGATATATTTAGGATGAGTCGCTCCAAAAATAATAAAAGATTTCTTTCTAAAACTTTGAGCAATGATCGCTGGGGCGGAATCGTTTCCAACGAAAAATTTGCAATGTTTAATAAGTGACATCATTTCACCAAATGAGTAATGTTTTTCAAGTATTACACATTTAGTATTGTATTCTGTCTCTAACAATTTCGATAGCTCGATAAATTTTTTATAACCCCAATTTCTTTTTTTCTCTTCCCAAGAACTTGTAAAAGGGGCGATAAGAATATATTCATCGCCAATAATATTTTTCCAGCCGTTTTCCACTTTTGGAATATCATTTAAAATTACATCGCCGAAACCAATTGATTCCATATATCCCTGTATATATGTCTTTTTGTTATCACTAAGCTCGTAAACCAGTTTTATCATTATGTCGCAATCAATTTCGCCAGTGGTAACTTGACTGTATTTATATACCTTGTTGTAAATCTTAAGTATAGATTCAACATTTTCAATATCTGTAGCTAAATAAATACGGTCAACATATTTTGATAAAAATCTTGCAACTGGTTCGGTCAGTATTACATCTCCTAAGTTTCTGTTACGAACAAAACAAACTGATTTGATTTTTCCACTTTCTATTTTCTTTCTAAAATATTTCCTATACCAAAGAGATAGTGTAGTATCATAAACGATTCTATCTTCCGGTATAAGCGTCCCCCAAAACGTTCTGTGTTCAGAAAACCATCGCCTACTGATTTCATTAAGATTATTCTTAAAATCAGAAACATATTTCCTGATGGTTCTTATTCTTTCCAACCAAGGAGCATTATTGTCAGAGGTTGAATCGTTTTCAAATGATGCTAATTTGACCCATTTCTTATATATAGCTTCTGGACTATTCCTAAATTCGAAGTGCAAAATTTTGGCTTCGTCTTTGGGAATAATAAACGGATTACGGTTGTATTCTCCAAAAAATTCAGGGTTATTTTCTGTTTTTACATAATGACCGCCCACCACATATTCAATATTCTTATGGCTTTTTACTAGGGCTTTTCTAAAGTGACCATATTCTTGCCATTCTTTTTCTGGCCATGGATAATAATATTTCATCGTGTCTATTGGATTTACCGGAGAACATGTGTAATCTGAAAGAATAAGGTCAAATAGTGCATTTGCCCAACCAATGGTCGCATAGGGAATAGAATTATTTTCAAGACGAGAAAGAAAATCATGAACATCTTTATCTTTTATTATCAAAAATTCATCGGCATCTAAAAAAATAAACCAATTAATCTTGAAATTTGAGTTAGCATAATTAAGCAACCTATTTATAATTTTTGCATGATCAAACGTTGGATCTTTTTCTTTAATTACAATAACTTTCGGATTGCCTTTGTACAAATTCAAAATTTTACTTGTAGCATCTGTCGAGCAATGGTTTGCAACAAATATGTAATCAAAACCAAGGTCAAGATGATATTGGATATTTAAATCGATATATGATTCTTCATTTCTAACGGCCATCAAAATCGCTATAGTAATATTGGTTTTTTTATAATTGTTTATCATTTCTCAATTTTATTCTTGGTTTCTCATATAAAATCTCATCTAATATGTATTTAAATCTATAAAATGCGGGGTGGGTCGGATAAGTGGCATGAAATAATGTTACGTTGTCTAAGTTTTCAATATCAGGATTTGAGGTTTCGCTGATTTGCATATATTTTTCCTTTGGGAAAATGAATAATTCTCCTCTTGCTAAGTATTTTGTAAGTGCGAGTGCTAATGCGCCCTGTTCATCATGATGGGTCTGCTCTCTGTCTTTTACGTTCTTTTGCCACCAGTCTAATTCCCTAATCAAATCTTCTGAGATATCGCTTCCAATTTTTTGTATGAAGAACCCAGCGTTTACAAAAGGCGTGTCTGGCTTAGCTTTTCTATGCATTACACCGTGTTGGTAGGGCTGACCGCGAAATTCATCTAAAATGGCAAATTTCAATTTGGTATCTGATAGAAACAAATCTATTTCTTCGGGGTATTTTAGCAAAAAGACATCGGAATCTATATAAAATTCATCTTGCCTAATATCTAACCTTGGCGAGGGACACCACTTCTGCCATGTCGCTTTAGAATTAATACAAAACCACGAATTCTTTTTTAAGGGAAACCCCCTAACATCTGCTTCTTGGTTTAAGTGTTTGGCAACAAGACTGAGATTGTCGGTATAAACTATATATTCATGGTTGTTACCAAACTGTTTCTTGAAAGAAAAAATACTATAGCGAAGCAACTCGATATTTTTCGATACATGTTTCCCCCAAATTGACCATCTAAAAATCATAGGAAGTTTATTCTTACAAGAAATCCCTTAAGGGTTTCGAGGTAATCAAAGGTAGAAAGACTTTTCCTGTTAGATTCATTCATGCTTTGTCTTTCTTCTTTAGTTAATCTTGAAGCTCTGAGAATTCCTTTTATAAAATCATTGTTATCGTATGGATTAACCCACACGCATTCATCGTTGGTAAAAATATCCTTCACACCATCAACATTGCTACCGATAATCACGTACTCCATATCGGTAGAAAATAACTTGGCTTCAATCGCAGCATGTGGAATAGGATCCATTATAGATGGAATACAGACAATATCGGTATTCTGAGTACGAAGTATGGTTTGCCAAATTTCGGGATTGAAATTATCTATGACAATTGTCCTCGGAGTTTCTTTTTCGATTCGTTTTAGTAATTGGAAATAATTATTCTCCCCTGAATTGTTTGGAGCTTGAATAATCATATAGTGGTTGGGTAAGGAATTTGCAACACCTTGCCACGCTTCCAGCAATTCCTTTAATCCTTTAGCGACAGAGGCCCTGCCCCAACTAAAAATAATTTTTGAGTCCGGATTGATACTGATGCCAAATCTATTAAGTTCAGCTACGCTGAGTTTTTTATCAAGAAATCTTTTATAGCGTCCGAAATAAAGACCATTTATTAGATAATCATCTTTGCCAAAAGAAAGGCCGTAATCATTTGTTAGGTGTTGCGCGAAGTTTCTACCTATTGCAAGAATAGCGGATTGAGGGTTGTTTTTAATTGCTTTGAAAGCTTCTTTCTCAATCTCTACTCTTTTTTGCCGCCACTCCTCATCTCCAAATTTGTGATTTAAGCCGCTACTGCGGGGCATATAGAAGCACCTTAGCTTTTTACCGAAGATCTGCTGTCTGAATTTATGAAAGAGTAAAAACGGTGTATCATGCAGCATTAAAACATTGTCATCCTCGTCTTTTAAAACCATGCCTAGGGCTGTAGCTAAAGAAGCGCATGCATATTCCCATTGAGGAAAGCTCCGCCATATATCAAATTCATTAAAACCGGCTGTCCCATTGCATAAAGGTATAAAATTACCACCGGTCTTTTTTGTAAGCTCTAAACTTTTTTTATAGCATTCTTCATTAAACACTTCTCCTTTCGGATCGGCTGAAATATAAGCCAGACTAATTTTGATTTTTTCAGAATTAGTTAACTCAGCTAAAGATGCTATGGTGTCTTGCATGGTCGTGCCAATGCCGCAATAGTAAGTGCTGATGCCATCGTATGAAGTAATGATTAAATGTTTTTCCATATTTATTGCTCAACAGTTATAGAATCTCCAACTTCAGCGTTAAGAATTTTTTCAGCAGACGCCAAATTGGCAGCAATTTCGAGAGTACCATTACTGCCTTTGTAACAGAGCAGTTCTCCTTTAGAAACGTCGCTAAAGGTATTAGAAACCTTTATTAAATAAAGTGTGTTATTCATATTAATTTTTAAAAAGTCAGTTTTTTTAAATTCATCCCTGAAAGGTATATTGGTTTTGATGTTGCCGAAGCCGTCTATATAGGTAATTACTGACAAGCCGCTGTTTAGAAGAGAAATCAAAACAAGTTTTTCTTTGTTAATCGGCTGAACTATATCAAAATTGTCTTTGGCAATTTCTATGGCAGCGGGAGTAAATAAATCCCTTCCGTGAAAAGTAGTTGACCTTATAGATCTAAATTCTTCTTTTATAACCCATGACTTGTAAGAAATTTTTTGGTTAGTTAAGATGTAATGAAATAGACCATTATTGGGGCCTATGAACCTATAGCTTCCCGTATCTATGAAAATTGGTTCCCGTTTACTCCCAACACCCGGGTCAACCACGCAAATAAATATAGTCTGTTCGGGAAAATATCTGTAAATTTTATCTATCACAAAGGCCCCACTCAATATCGAAAATTGTTTGATACTATGATCAACGTCGATAATTTGAGCGTCAGGAAACTCTTTTAAGATTAAAGCTTTCATCGAGGCGACGGAAAAATCAAATCCGAAATCTGTTATCATTGCAAATACCCAACGATTAATTTTTTTATTTTGTTTCATAATTCTCTACCATGTTTTGATAATCCTTAAATGGTGGTAGTTTTTCCAAATCACTCTTACACTCCTCAATAAAAAACTTATGCTTCCACATTACCTCTTTTTTCTTTTCCTCGTCTGAAATGAGTATGTAGTACGATAGGTTTTCCTTTTGATCCACTAACTTGATTACAAGGGCATCTCGGCCAACTTGTTTGAGATTAGTGATGAGCTTTTGCCAACGCTCTTTGTAATCCTTTATATCCCTGTCAAATGTACAGGCCGCAACCAATGTTGCTACTTTTTCTCCGAATTCACTTTTTATTTATTCTAGCTTGCAGTCAGTATCTTCAAGCAAGTCGTGGAGGAAGCCAGCAATGACCACATTTTTTGTCTCGTTTAATTCCATCAACCCCAAACCTACTCGGATACTGTGTAGAATCAGTGGTTTTTTATTGTAGCAACGCTCCTGAATTTTTTGAATCATAAAAATAATGACGCGCTCTATTTCCTTTTGTATTTGTGGTGAATATATGACTTCCTTTTTCATAATTGTTTTACTTTTTGTTTTCTAAAAATCTCTTCACATCTGTTCTTCGGTATCTCCGCTGACTGCTCGGTGTCGGTCGGAACGACTTCAAGATTCCTTTTGTATCCCAGCGCCGCAAGGTCATCGTAGAAACGCCGAGCATCCTCGCAACTTCCGTGATAGACAATAGTTCCGGCAATTTTTCTTCTCTCTTGATCATAATAGGTTGCTTTCAAAGCTTTACATTGTTATACTAAATATAACACCATCTGAAATGATTGTAAACCGCACCATCGCAAAAATTTTTTTCTTCCAGCAGGCGGGCAAAAATTGGGGGAGTTTGAGAGGGAAAATTTTTGCCCGCCTGCTCCGCGCCGAAAGCGCGGCAGGGGTGGGAAAGCGTTTCCGCAATTCCTGCGCCAGTAGGAAGGCAAAACAGAAAAATTTTCGTTTCCTTAATTGAAAAAAATTTTGGGGGCGTGCGATTAAAAAATGTAAAGAAAATTTTTCTGTTTTGCTCAGCGGTCAGGCGAGCGGAAACGCTGGGCGGGATTGCCGCCCGTAGGGCGGCAATTAAAAGTCGGCGTCAGGATTTTGTTCAAAATAGGTTCGGATTTTAACCAAAAGGTACCGCCAGTTGCAAAAAGTTATTGCTGGCTCGCCCAAAGCTAAAACTGCCAGCCCCGTTAGATAAATTCTCTAACGGGGCCAGCCAATTTTAGCCGCAAAATTGCCCCGAAAAATTTACTTTGTAAATTAACGGGGTAAAGATTTTTTTAAATGCATACCGTCAATTAGAAAAAGGTGCAAAAGATGAGATACGCTTTTGATGCTCCTACGCCAAAATTTGTAAAATTTATGGTGGGGGGGGTAAAATTAACAATAGAAGATTCTTTAAAAAAAATCAGAAAGGTCAAAAGCTACCAACTGATTTAGGTCGGTTAGTTGATGGAAAATTAAAAATTATTAATTTATTGTCATTATTTAACCTTTTTGTTACCGAATCGGTTAGATATTAAACGTAAATAAAACATCTATAAAAAATATGAACAAAAAAATTGGTTTGGGTTTAATAGCTGTTTTTTTAATTCTGCTATTTATTGGGGGAATATGGTTTTTGAATAAAAAAAGCAGTTCTTCTCCCTCTTCTGTGTCTCTTATTGCTGAAGTTAATTATCTTTGTGAAAGTAATAAAACTATTAAAGCTGCTTTTTATAAAGGAGAATCAAAACCAGTTCGGCTAGGCGAGATGCCCATTCCTTCAGGAAGGGTAAAATTAGTTTTAAGTGACGGACGAACTTTTGATTTAGTTCAAACTCTTTCTGCTGATGGTGGCCGTTATGCTAATAAGGATGAATCTTTTGTTTTTTGGAGCAAAGGTAATGGAGTTATAATTTTAGAAAATAATGAGGAAAAAGATTACAAAGGTTGTATTATAGTTTCTCCGGATTTAGGAGGTTTACCGAATGTTTATTTAAATAGTAAATTAGGATTTACTCTTCGTTATCCCGAAGGATATTCTGTTGATTCTTCTTACAAGTATCAAGCTCTTGGCCCTGACAAAGATATTAGTGGTGTCAAATTTATTATCCCTAAAAGTCTTGCTACTGGTACTAATTTATCTAGATTTGATACTGGTGTTTCAGTAGAAGCAATACCTAATATTTCAGATTGTAATGCTAGTCTTTTTTTAAGTGACAAAGTTAAACCACAAATGATTACTGATAATAATATTGAATATTCTTTTGCTTCTACTACTGATGCTGGAGCGGGCAATCGTTATGAAGAATATGTTTGGGCATTTCCAGAAACAAATCCTTGTTTAGCAATTCGTTATTTTATTCATTATATGGCAATTGATAATTACCCCTCAAATACTGTTTCTGAATTTAACCGTGATGCTTTAATAAGTCAATTTGATAAAATTCGCCACTCTTTGATTCTAAAATAATCCATAAATAAACTTTGAATTAACAATTAAAAAATAAAAGACTCAATGAATTAATTAGAAAATACAATTTGCGTAAACTAAATTAATTCAAAAACATCGATTGATTTAGGTTGGTTATATGCCTGAAGCTTTTGAACAATATTTTGCTCAAGAAGAAGAAAAAGAAAAATCTCCTGGAAAAATCAAAGAGGAAAAGGCTTTAGCATTGGCAAAAGAAATAAAGGAAATTAAAGAAAGAATAAAAAAAGAAGGAAAATACTATCGTTTAGTTAAAGAAGTATAAGCTTTTATTTTTTCTATTTTTATCTCTCAAAAAAAGAATAGATTTAACCAAAAACTGATGGATTGGCTTTTACTCTACAACACAAAAAGATTTCGTTATACCTTAAAAAATATTCCACCATTAAATACATCATTAACACCTTTGGATTTTCCACAATGTTTTGGACTTATACAGAAACAAGAGTTAGCAGGTGGGGGCTGCGCCCCCGCCTGCCCTATTTTATAAAAAATTTTGATTTTTGAGGTAAGTTTGATAAGATAATGAAGGAAGAGATAATAAGAAATTAATTCTTTCAATTAATACCCCAAAAATAAATGGCGGGGTGCCGGAGTGGACGAACGGGGCGCACTCGAAATGCGCTGCGCTAATTTTAGCGCCGGAGGTTCGAATCCTCCTCCCGCCGCTATTTATTCAACATTTTTAAGGGAGAATTTTAAAAACCTTCTATTTTGAGGTTTTTTATTTTTTGACCAAAGACGACATTGTTGTTAACCTTAATTCCATTTCTTTCGCAAAAGCCAGCATTAACTTCCAATACATATTGAACCGGTTGATTGGGTTGATAAAAAATTGGATTTGAAGGGTCAAAATCATTAGAAACATTGTTTTCAATTCCTACTACTTTATTATCAGCAATCCAGAGAATATCAATGGGAAAGTGCATATTAGGCATCCAAAAACGATAAAAATCAGGTTTGGGAAAAATAAAAAGCATACCCTGATTTTCCGCCAAATATTCCCGGCCAGAAAGACCTTTTGTTCTTTTTTCATCGGTATCGGCAATTTCAAGGTAAATTTTTACGTTATTTATTTGAAGAAAAGGTTTTTCAAAATAGTCGGAAAAATTTATTATTTTAAAATAAAAATTAAAAACAACAAGAAAAAAAACAAGAAAAACGCTTAAGAAAAGTATTTTCTTTTTTGAATAAAAATTAATAATTTTTTTAGATTTTTCCATTTTTTATTTTTTCTCGGATTTTTTCAACAAAGGTATTGAAAAAATAAAGATTATGAAAGGTTAAAAGTTTCAAACCTGTAATTTCTCTCGCTCTTAAAAGATGACAGAGATAATTTCTTTTATATTCTTGACAGACAAAACAGTCGCATTTTTTATCTAAAGGATTTTTATCTCTTAAAAATTGACTCTTTTCTAAATCTATTTTCCCTTGGTTAGTAAAAACAATTCCTCTTCTGGCATAATGACTGGGAACAATACAGTCAAATAAATCAATTCCGGCTTTAATAATTCTGGGAATATCTTCCAAATAACCAATCCCCAATAAATGGCGGGGTTTTTCTTCTGGCAATTCTTCTAATGTCCATTTAATAATTTCTATCATTTTTTTCTTATCGTCACCAAACTCTCCACCAATGCCAAATCCGTCAAAAGGTAGAGAATTAATAAAAGCAGCACTTTCTTTCCTTAAATTTTTATATTTTCCACCCTGAATAACACCAAAAATGGCTTGTTTTGATTTTTTTTCTTTTAAACAAATTTTTGCCCAATAATGGGTTTTCAAAAGAGAATTTTTTGTGTATTGATAATTGGCTAAAGGCGGCGAGCACTCGTCAAAGGCAAAAATAATGTCGGCTCCCAATTTTTCTTGAATCCTGATAGATTCTTTTGGGCCTAAAAAAATTTCTTTGCCATCAAAAGGAGATCTAAAAAAAACACCATCTCTGGTAATTTTAATATTTTTTGGTTTCTGGCCGGAGGCAATAATCTTTTTTTCTTTCTCTTTTAAAACTTTCCCTACTCCAAAATCTTTACCAAACCCCCAACTAAAAACCTGAAAACCGCCAGAGTCAGTCATTATTGTTTTTTGCCAATTCATAAAAGAATGCAATCCGCCCGATCGTTTTACAATTTCTTCTCCGGGCTTTAAATGTAAATAAAGAGTGTTGCTAATTAAAATTTGGGTTTTTGTTTCTTTTATTTCTTGAGAATCTAAAGTTTTCAAGCTCGCCTGAGTAGCCACTGGCACCAAAGATGGCGTTTCAACTAAACCATGCTCGGTTTTTAAAAGACCAGCCCTGGCTTGGCTTTTTTTTGATTTTTTTAATACTCTGAATTCTATCATTAAAATTTTCAAAAAATTATTTTGACATTAAAACCTCAAAAATCAAAAAAGAATTTCAAAATAGCAGTTAAAAACTTAAAATTGTTTTTGTCTTTTTGGAATTTGAAATTTAGAATTCCTATTTTAAATCTTAACATATTTAATTTTCAGAGAAAATAATTGTCTGAATATTTTTGAAAAATAATTTTTTAACTATATTATAAAAATTTTTAAGAAAAAAATGTCTAAGAAATACCCACTCTTTTTTAGTTATTTTGCTTTTTTCTGGAAGAGAAAGAAAAAAATTGAAAATTAAACTGAAAAATTGTAAAGATCCAACCTTTATTAGCAATTAAATTTTTCCTTAAATTATTAAAATTTCCCCTTGATTTTTTAATTATTTTTTTTATTATGAATAAAGAGTTCTTTTAAAATTAATAAATTGATAAAGGGGAGGGTAAGACATGAAAAAAAAGTTATTGATTTTGACACTCTGTTTTTTATGGGAGACAACGCTTTTTTTGTCTTTTGCAACAGCAGGAATGAAAATAATACAATTGAGTTGGGATGCTAACAATGAGTCAGACTTGGCAGGGTATCGGGTTTATTGGGCAACCAAAGTGGATAACTTATTAACCAAAACAAGTTATATGATGGATGTGGGCGAAAGAACTTCTGCCTGTGTTGAGGTGGATGATGCCCAAAAGGTATGGTTTTTTGGCGTTAGCGCTTATGACACATCAGGCAATGAAAGTTCATTAACAATTGGTTACTATCTCTTTGGCAACATAAAAGGCGATTTTAATGAAGGAACTACTTATACCGACGCCCGAGTGGACGGAGAAGACTTGATTTATATGGGGCTTTATTTTGGAAAAACAGTTTATCATGACTACTATGATTGTTCTACAAACTTTTCTATTAAAATTCCAACACTGCTTCAGAAATCTGACTTAAACAAAGACGGTCGGATTGATGGCAAAGATTTGTCAGAACTAAGCGTTCGTTTTGGGAACGCTGCGGAATAAGCCAATGTAAAATAAAAGCCGATTTTTCAATCGGCTTTTTTATTTAGAAAAGAGTGTGACATTTTACAATAAGTTTTAGGTGATTATCGGCTCTAGTTTTCATTTTTATTTCCCCCAAATTTTTAAAATCGCCATCAAAGGCAGCGCCGATTAGCCAGTTGGGGAGATTGGCTAGATTCCTTCCAATTTGCTTTGCAGCATCAGAGTTTTTCGCCCTTAAGGATTGCCAGAGATAATCATGTTGGTAATTTAAAACTTCAATTTCTTTTTCTGAAAAAATATAGAGAGAAATCCCTCTATATTTTTCTTCAGAAAAGCTTTGGAACTCCAAGGTTAAAGTTAAAAAATCGTTTTGTCTTTCTGCGTTAACTACTAAAAATTTTGCTTCTCCGGCTAAAAACGGTTCAGATGTTCCGGCAGCGCTTGCCAACTCTTCTACGCTGGTCATTTCTTTGATAATAGAATCTGAGCTTTGATCTTCTCCACCGCCACATCCCCAACCCCAGAAAATCGCAAGGACTAAAACCAAGATAATTAATTTTTTCATTTTTCCTCCTCCTTTCGCTTGACTAATTTTTTATTTTTTATATTATATTATTAAAGAGCGAATAAAAAATGAACCATGCTTTCTTTTTTAATTATAAAAAAAATTTTTAAAAAAGCAAGTAATTTTTTAAAAACGACTAACAATCTGTTTTTGATTTTTCTTTTAGCCTTTTTATTTTTGCCGTTTTTTGTTTTTTCTCAGACAATCACTTTTAACCCAGCCAATCTTCAAATTAAAAAGAATACTGATTTTTCTTTGGTTTTGGAAATAAAATCTGTGAATAATTTTTTTGGTGTAGGTTTTGATGTTGATTTTGATCCTTCTTTGTTAGAATATATTAGCGTCAACGAAGGTAATTTTCTTTCCCAAGGGTGCAATACTGTTTTTTTGGTAAATTCTTCTTCGCCAGGTAAAATTATTGTTGGTTTGTCGCGTTTAGGTGCTTCTTGTGGCGGAGTTTCAGGGTCGGGAGTTTTGGCAACTTTTAATTTTCGTTCCAAAAATCAAGACGCGATTACTTCTCTAAGTTTTTCCAACACATCTATTTGTCTTCTTGATGGCTCGGTGTGCAATTACATTGCTGGCTTTTGGAACCCGGCTATTATCACAATTGGCAATCTTGATAATGTACCACCCGTTATTTCTTCTGTTAATGCTTCTTCTATTACTCAATCTAGCGCTGTTATTACTTGGACAACCAATGAGCCATCAGACTCTCAAGTGGAATATGGTCAGACAATCTCTTATGGCAATCAAACTGTTTTGAATAATTCAATGACCACCTCTCACTCAGTGACTCTTAGCGGTTTAGCCGCTAACACCACTTATCATTATCGGGTAAAATCAAGAGACGCTGCCGGTAATTTAGCGGTTTCCAATGACTACATTTTTACTACCAACAGAGAAAGCGAATCTTGTCCTTTAAACACTAAGGTTTATGAGACAAGCGCTATTTTGGTTGGTGAAGTTACTGAATATGGAGGAGATCCCAATTTGGAAGTTTGGTTTGATTATAGAAAAAGTTCTGATTCTTATTACAATTTTCAAACTCCTCAGATGAGCAAATACGGAACTGGACTTTTTTGTTATACTGTGGAGAATCTTCAAACTTGCACAACTTATTTTTATAGAGCAGTAGCCAAAAATTCAAGCGGTATATCTTATGGCGAAGAAAAATTTTTTACCACCCCTTGCTCTCCCTCAGTTGATTTAAAGGCTAATTATTCTGACGCACCTCTTAATTTGCCTTTTGGAAACAATGTTACTCTTTCTTGGTCTAGTCAAAATGCTGATTTTTGTTTAGCCTCAGGCGATTGGTCAGGAGAAAAAGCCATTTCCGGAAACGAAATTATTCAATTAAATACTGTTAAAAGATACAATTTCTCTCTTGCTTGTTTTAGACAAAACAGTAGTTTAAGCAATAGCGACTCAGTGGTTATTTATGTTTTGGCTAAGCCGCCCATTGTAATTACTAAACCGGCAGTAGTTACTTATTAATAATTTAATAATGAAAAATTTTATGAAAAAAGAACTTTTTATTTTATTTTTTTTAATAAATTTTTTCTTCTTTAATTTAGCCCTGGGACAGAGCATTAGTCTTTCGCCGGCAAGCCTGGAAAAAAACCCAAATAACACCTTTTCTTTAACCTTAAATGTTTCTTCGGTTACTAATTTGTTTGGCGTGGCTTTTGATCTTAATTTTAATTCCTCTTTAATTGATTTTTTAAATGCGACCGAGGGCAATTTTTTAAATCAGGGTTGTCAAACTTCTTTAATGGCAGCAGAAAACCCACCGGGAAAATTAATTTTTGGATATACCAGATTGGGTAGTTCTTGCGGCGGGGTATCAGGTTCTGGAACATTGGCCATTTTGAATTTTCAGACTTTAAACCAAACAGGAACAGCATCTTTAACTTTTTCCAACAATAAACTTTGTCTTTTGCAAAACCAAGATTGTAATTTTGTTTTAGGCAATTGGACAGGGGCAAATATAAATATAATTTTAGATAACACACCGCCTTCTCCTCCCAAAAATTTAGTTGTTAGATAAAAGTTAATTTCCTTATCCCAATTATTGAACAAAGTGCGAACCTTTTTTGAATAAAATTCTAATTGAATTGTGCGTCGCCGAAGGCGACGCACACCCACTTACCAATCAAAATGAGCGGCCGGGCAAAAATTCCTGATAGGGATGACGCTCAGATCCTCTTTCTTTGGATGCAACAATTTTCCTCTTTCTCATCGTATCTTGTGATTATAAAAAAAAGAGTCGCCAGCTTTAGTTATTCTATATTGCTTCAATTTGATTTTTCTGATATAAATCTTCCGGTAATTTATCTAAAGCTCATTTATATTTTACATTCGCGAATGGCCAACCTTTTTTATTCTCTCCTTTATTATAGGGCGGTGATGTTACTCCAACATCAATAATTTCATCTGGTAAATATTTTAAGATTATCAACGTATTTCCACAAAATATTTTATTTTGATAATCTTTAATCATTTTGACACTTTCATTAAAAATTCATAAAAGCCATTAGCTATATAAGCGCACAAGATCAAAAACATATTGGAAAAATCCAAGGTTTAAAACCTATGGAGTTTTTTAATCATATATCCGTATATATCCATTCATTGCCCTGAGAAGCTAAGAGATCTAATCCAAATAGATGCCGTTAATACCAAAAGAGTCTATTTTCCTTTTAATTTTAATAATCAAAGTCCCTTACAATACCTAATAAATAACATAAACAACTTTGGATCTTCCAGAATGTTATTATCCTATACATCCCCATTGACAAATATATAGAATATGTTATAAATAAGATAGGGTTTAGTTCTTTAAATAAATTAAAATAAAAAAGAGGAAAGGAGAAAAAAATGAAAAAGATCGCGTATTGTGCCTACGTTATCATTGTTGTTTTTGTTGTTATAAATACCGCCTCTCTGGCAGAAGCGTGGGGGGGGAGAGATCCCCGACGTCATCTTTTTAATAATGAATATTATGACGAATATGGCGAGTACGGGTACGGTGGCGACTGTGGGGCATATGGAGGCTGCGGTTGCGGTTGCGGTGGCGGGCTCGAAATTTCAATCCTGCCACCGTTTATAAGATACCAAAAGCAGCAGCAATGCAAGTACCAGTGGCTGCCAGGCCACTGGGAATGGGATGAGTATTTTGGAAGCTCGGTGTGGGTGGAGGGGAGGTGGAATTTAAATTGTAATTAGAAAAAAGCGCCTTTGGCGCTTTTTTATTAAAGCCTTAAAAACTTTCCAGTATAACTTTGTTTGTTTTTTAAAATATCAGACATTTTCCCTTCAGCAACGACTTTTCCTCCTTTTTCTCCTCCTTCTGGTCCCAAATCAATAATCCAATCAGCGCTTTTAATTATATCTAAATTGTGTTCAATAATTAAAACAGTATTGCCTCGATTAACCAGTTCTTTTAACACATAAAGCAGCTTTTTAATATCTTCGGGATGAAGACCAGTGGTTGGCTCGTCTAAAATATACAAAGTTTTGCTGGTTTCTTTTTTAGAAAGTTCGGTTGCTAATTTTACTCTTTGAGCCTCGCCGCCCGACAAAGAGGGCGCTGGCTGTCCCAATTCAATGTAATTTAATCCTACATCGTTTAAAATTTTTAATTTAGCAGACAAGCCGGGAATATTTTTAAAAAACTGAAGCGCCTCTTCTACTGTCATTTCCAAAATTTCAGCAATATTTTTTCCATGATATTCAACAGAGAGGGTTTCTTTGTTAAATCTTTTTCCTTGACATTCTTCGCATTCTACATAAATATCTGGCAAAAAATACATTTCAATTTTCTTTAGACCTTGGCCTTCGCAGGCTTCGCATCTGCCGCCTTTCACATTGAAAGAAAAGCGGCCTGGTTCAAAACCGCGAATTCTGGCTTCTTTTGTTTTGGCAAAAAGATCTCTAATATAAGAAAAAATACCTGTGTAAGTAGCAGGATTGGAACGAGGTGTCCGACCAATAGGAGATTGGTCAACCAAAACTACTTTGTCTAAATTTTCAATGCCTAAAATTTCTTGATGTTTTCCCGGTTCTTCTTTTGCTCGATAAAATTTTTTTAGCAAGGCTTTAGCCAAAATATCATTGATTAGGGTGGATTTGCCAGAGCCTGAAACACCAGTAATACAAACAAAGTTGCCCAAGGGAATTTTAACATCAATATTTTTTAGATTATGCTCTTGCGCTCCTTTTATAATAAGAAAGTTTTGATTTTTGGTTTGTATTTTTGATTTTTGATTTTTGATTTTTGATTTTAGCAAATCTGCTTCCACTTTCTTTTTTCCTGAAAAATATTCCCCGGTTAAAGTTTTGGCTTTTAATAATTGCTTTGGCGTTCCTTGAAAAATAATTCTGCCGCCGTGTTTGCCTGCTCCTGGACCTACATCAATGATCCAATCAGCCTCTTTAATAGTTTGAGGATCATGCTCTACTACCAAAACTGTGTTTCCCAGGTTTTTGAGAGTTTTTAATGTTTCAATAAGTTTTGCTTGATCTCTAGGATGCAACCCAACAGAAGGTTCGTCTAAAATATATAAAACGCCGGTTAATTTAGATCCTATTTGAGTGGCTAGCTTGATTCTTTGTTCTTCTCCTCCCGACAAAGTAACAGCGTTTCTATTTAAAGTAAGGTAATGCAGTCCCACGTCAATTAAAAACTGCAACCTATCAATTATTTCTTTGATAATGGGAAGTCCAATTTTTTTCTCTTCTTCTTTTAATTTCTGTTTAGATAATTTTGAGGAATTAATTAATTTTTCAAAAAAATCTTTAAGTTGTTCAATTTCCATTTCCACCATTTGGTCAATTGATTTTTCAGCCACGGTTACAGCTAAAACTTCAGGTTTTAATCTTTTTCCTTGGCAAACCTCGCATTGTTTTTCTATCATATATTGTTCAATTTCTTCTCTGGCATATTCAGAATCGGTTTCGTGATATCTTCTTTCTAACCAAGGAATAACACCTTCAAAACCTTGTCCGCCATACAAAATTTTATTAATTTTTTCTTTTGGCAAATTTTTGACTGGTTCGTTTAAATCAATTGCTTCTTTTTCGGCAAATTCTTTTAACATCCACCAAAAAAAACCTTGCCGGCCAATTTTATGAGAAGCTCTTGCCCAAGGAAAAATAGCGCCTTCAGCTAAAGATAAATTTGGGTTGGGAATTACTAATTTAGGATCTACTTCTAATTTTATGCCCAAGCCTTGGCAAGCCGGACAAGCGCCAAAAGGCGAATTAAAAGAAAAGAGTCGCGGTTCTAATTCGGGCAAGGAAATACCGCATTCTTCGCAGGCAAAATGCTCAGAAAAAATTAAATCTTGCGATTTATTTTTTGAATTTCCAATGCCTAATTTCCAATTTACAATTACAATGCCTTTACCTAACTTTAAAGCAGTTTCCAAAGAATCTGCCAACCTTGTCCTATCTAAATCTTTGTCCAAAATTAACTTGTCAACCACTACTTCAATATTATGATTTTTGTATCTGTCTAAATTTTTTTCCAAGGCCTCTTCTAACCGATAAATAATACCATCAATTCTTACTCTAACAAAGCCCGCTCTTTGAATTTCTTCCAAAATGCCTTGATGCTCGCCTTTTTTTGATCTAATGACTGGTCCTAAAATGATAATTTCGCTATTTTTTGAGAGTTTTAAAACCTGTTCTTTGATTTGGTCAATGGTTTGGCGTTTGACAACTCTTTTGCATCTTGGACAATGGGGAACGCCAATCCTGGCAAACAAAAGACGCAAATAATCATAGATTTCAGTAATGGTGCCAACAGTGGAGCGCGGATTATGACTGGCTTTTCTTTGATCAATGGCGATGGCAGGCGAAATGCCTTCAATTTTATCAACATCTGGTTTTTGCATTACACCCAAAAATTGCCTGGCATAGGCAGAAAGAGATTCTACATATCTTCTTTGGCCTTCGGCATATAAAGTATCAAAAGCCAAAGAAGATTTGCCAGAACCTGAAATGCCAGTAATAACTACCAATTTGTTTTTAGGAATATCTAAATCAAAATTTTTTAAATTATGGACCCTCGCTCCTCTAATTTTAATAACATTTTCCATCATAAAGCGTGTTTTATTATACAAAAAAAACACCCAAATTTCAAGAACTCTAATTGCGCAGCGTAAAATTTAAGTAAAATAGTATTGGTTAAATCAAAAAAATAAAGAAAATTATAAAAAGAGCGTTATTTAGTCATAAATTATATTTTGAGATTAATAATCAAATTCAAAATTTATTTTTATTATTCTTGCTTTTATAAAATACCTGCCGCTTGCTCACTTATTTCGCTATGGCAAAATAAGTGAGTTAATTGATAATATTAACATTTAAGCTCGATGAGAGAGAATTTAATAGGTTTTTGATTTGAAAAAAATAAGATTTAGGCATAAAATCTAAATACTAAGCACTAAATAAAGTTAAATGAATTTTAAATTTTTTAAAAAAGAAAATATATTAAAATTACCCCAAAGAACCGGCGTTTATTGTTTTAAAGGCAATAAAGAAATTTTATACATTGGCAAGGCAAGAAATATTAAAGAAAGAGTTAAAAATCATTTGCAAAAAAGCAATTGGCGCGATTGTTTATTTGTTGATCTAATAAAGAAAATTGGCTTTATCCAAACCGATTCAGAAATTGAAGCTTTAATTAAAGAAGCTCAGTTGATTAAAAAATATCAGCCAAAATATAATGTGATGTGGAAAGACGATAAAAGATATTTTTATGTTGCGGTTACTGTCCAAGATTTTCCTCAAGTTTTCATCACTCACCAACCTGTTTTTAAATTAGAAAATAAAGAATTAAAATTTAAAATTAATTATATTGGTCCTTTTGTTGATGGCAAGGCATTAAAACAGGCCTTAAATATTTTAAGAAAAATTTTTCCCTTTCGATCTTGCAAAACAATTCCTTCTCGTCATTGCCTCTGGTATCACCTAGATAGATGTTTAGCTCCTTGTCTTTTAAAATCAAAAACAGCCCAAAATTTTTCTTCTTCTTTTTTAAAAATAAAAAAAGATTCTCAAAGAAACGTTCATTATTTGACGATATTTTTTAAAGAAGGAAAAAATACATTGATAAAAGAGCTAGAAAAGGAAATGAAAAAAGCTGCAAAAAAACAAAATTTTGAAATGGCAGCCAAAATAAGAGATCAGATAAGGACTTTGGAAAGAATTATTTCTCATACCAGGATTTTTGAATTTTTGGAAAAAGAAAAAGAATACTCAAATGAAAATTATAAAAAAATAAACGAAATTTTAAAAAAATTACTAAAAACAAAAAAAGAAATTTCACGGATTGAAGCCTATGATGTTTCTAATATTCAGGGAAAACAGGCTGTTGGTTCTCTGGTTGTGTTTATTAATGGCAAAGCTGAAAAAAGTTTTTACCGTCGATTTAAAATAAAGGGAATTAAAAAACCGAATGATCCGGTCATGCTTAAAGAAATAATAAAAAGAAGATTTAAGCACAAAGAATGGGGATTACCAGATCTTGTTTTAATTGACGGCGGGAAGTCTCAGTTAAATGCCGGAATAAAAGTTAAAAATCAATTATCTTATTTATCCAAAACAAGAATTATTAGTTTGGCAAAGAAAGAAAATAAATTATACATTGAAAACCAAAAAGAGCCATTTTTGTTAAAAGATCTTCCAAGAGAAATTTTTAATTTAATTTTGCAACTTAGAGACGAGGCTCACCGTTTTGCCATTTCTTATCATAAAAAGTTAAGAAAAAAAGAATTGTTTTCTTAAAAGTTGTTGCGGAAAACAAAAAACAGGAAAACCTGTTTTTTTAATTTGAGCGGGTGAAGGGAATTGAACCCTCTTCTCGTCCTTGGCAAGGACGTGTAATAGCCGTTATACCACACCCGCTTTTTGTGCCGCGGGCCAGACTTGCACTGGCGACCTCAGCTTTTTCAGAGCTGCGCATCTACTACCTGAGCTACCGCGGCTCTTTTTTATAATAATTTATTTTTAAACAATAAGCAATAGGTTGTATAGAATACTAACATTCTGGAAAATCCAAAGTTATTTATGTTATTTATTAGGTATTGTAAGGGACTCTTTGATTATTAAAATTAAAAGAAGAATAGACTCTTTTGGTGAAGAATAGACTCTTTTGGTATTAATGGCATCTATTTGGATTAGATCTCTTAGCTTCTCAGGGCAATGAATGGATATATGATTAAAAAACTCTATAAGTTTAAACCTTGGAGTTTTCCA